>Ga0209367_1008585_pt1 | contig 13955 bp, 5 predicted proteins | sample WorMetLIZISLAND2_FD_187412 | JGI IMG/M metagenome (GOLD analysis project Ga0209367, IMG submission 187412) | Marine gutless worms symbiont microbial communities from Max Planck institute for Marine Microbiology, Germany - Olavius geniculatus... ... | reverse complement strand
CATAGCCATGGCAATCCTTTTCGCGTTCTCGTCCAAGTCTTGTGATGGCTCTGCTTGTCCGAGATGCCGTTCAAGTGCTACTCTGTACGCATTACTAATTCCTTCATCACTGAGTCTAGCAATGTCAGTATGCCAAAGATAAGTGTTATGAACACGTTTATTTAACATACAATGATAAACTGCCATTGGAAAGACAGCCGGATGTAATACAAGATTCATACAAATAGCAGCAGCATAGCCAATCTATTAAAATCAGCTAGTTTAAGATCAGCTCAGCAGCCTCAGCTCAGCATATTCATGAAACCATTTGCCCAAAACTGTAGGCAGGTCCGCGTAATCGTGAGCACCCCAACGAACATGAGCTCGGCTCGGAGACACTTTCTTCATTCATTGATAGCAGCGTCGATAACGTTCTGCTCCAGACCAATCCAAACATCACCAGTCGCTTCTTGAATTCATCAATATTCCTGAATGTTAGGCCTATTTAATAGACGTGCTGCTGCACAACAGTCAAACCTTGTAATTGATTGGCTGTTGGTGGCCATATATCTAAAAAGATTAAATTTTATTAATTTTTTCTTGTTGATTTTAATACCCCTTTTGTCTGTTCTGTTTTTCCCAGGTAATGCAGAAGCAGACGTTGGGTGAAGCGGGAAACTGAACAGCCACTTGATGGCCAGTTGTGTCAGAAATACGTATACCAAAAATTATTAAAATTGGATAACCCTTCTCCTAGTTATGGTAAAAAATAATGTGTGAACAGTTTTGAAGCGACGTGCAAACGAGGATGCCGGAGTTAATCTGCAGCCGGCACGCAAACTTTCGTGCGCGGTGGATGCGTATTGAATAGCGAATTGAAATACAACGGAGGATTCGCAAGGTAATAAAGAACAAACGCCGGTCAGTAACTTGGCAAAAGACAGTGGGAGTCGATCATTCGGAATCGCATTGAAATTGCTGCATGCAGAAACCCGAAGCTGGGTCCCGTGTGTCGGTCACGTACCCTCTCATTAGCCGGCGACCGGGCGCAGATATATCACCCGGCAAGACCGCCTCCGTCGGTGTGACGCGGTCTGTAATTAGCCGGATAATTTAGCCGTCAAACTTGCTGCGCCCGTCGCCGCCGGCTTGCCCGCTGTACTAGTCTATAGAGTGGCGCCAAGCACGCTGTCTGACTGTCAACCAACCTGGGAAAGGCGTCGTCGTCGTCGATGCTTTCGCCTGCCCGTAACCTGATCGCGCTACCAACTATCTCCCTTTGACTTCAGTGTGATTACTTTCGTTAACCGAAACTAAAACTAAAACGAAAAACGTCACGATGAAAACGATATGGCTCTAGGCCAACTATGGCGTGCCAGCGCATCTATGCGAATAGAGCACACGTTGTTTAAGTGCGTCGTAACTGTAACGTAGCAAAGGTCATCTGCATGATCTCAAGTTTCACGAGGCTATACAAAATTTCCATAAATATATAGATTGTTTTATCTTATCATTTTATTTTATTTTATTTTTTATTTTAATTTTAACTTTATTTATTTATTTAACACATGACGGCGTACTTTAGACACATTGCGAAAGTTCATTACGCAGCATATACACGTCGTTTATGCTGAGACTGATTCATTTCTGCGTTTTGCTTTATTCCATATCGCTCTTCTTAACCAAAGTAAAGCCAAAAAATACAAAAAAATGATAAATAAAGATGGACACTAAAACAAAACTTTAAAAACTAAAACTTAATGGTTACTTTACTTTTTGTAAGCCTCGCTCTAATGCAATATTTAGCAAATGGCTTCCTTATTTTGTACTTCATGAAGCTGCATCAAGCTGCCAGTAAATTGTGTGACAGAGCAGTTGAAACGACTTAATAATAAAGCAAAACAAAAAAGCACACTGGTCGGCTTGAGTGACAGTCTGTTGAACGAGCAGCGACCGAGGTGAAATCTGTCGCGAAGAACAATGCGGAGTCATTATGTCGTTTGAAATCGGTCTCCACTCTCTCTCTCCGCACGAGCGCTTGAGGCAGAACGTGAGATGCGACAGATGGGAGACGCGCACGCCGTCCATACAGTATATAGCTACTGCGTGGTGCGGATCAGATGAAAAGCTAATGATGATGACTCGATGCGCCACCAACCGGTGTCGTGGGAAATTTGTCGCACCTGGAAAATTCTTCCCACCTCCATTTTGTCATAATATAACTAACGCTAACCCGAACCCTAACCTCAACCCTAGCCCTAATCTTAACTCTAACCCGTACTGCTGTGTGTGGGAATAATTTTCCGGTGCGACGAATTTTCCACTACACCGGCGCCCCATTATAGAATCGCCAATCAGAAAAGTCTTCCCCGGCCGACAATCACCGGCAAATATCCGTTCCGCCAGGCGGCCGCCAGGGCGGGTCGGATTTTTGCCGGTAAATGTCGGCCGGGGGCAGACTTTTCTGGGTGGATCCTATAAAGGGGAGAGACATTTTATGGGGCCAACAATATTTTAATAAAGGAAAGACAATTCCGTGATCATCTTTTCCCGGACGGATTTTTCATGGGGGAGACATTTTAATGTGACACCGGCTGCCGGTGTCGCGTCCAAAAGCAATCGTGAAAGTTAATGCAATCGCGTGCAATTGTTGACGCGCATATGCTGCGCTGTGCGCGCGCACCAGGGATCATCCAGCATAGTGCGCCTACTCGTAGTTCTTCGTGTAGTTCGCGTAGACGTAAAGTTGTCACAAAAAGTGTGCAGTGCTTTGCAAAGAAAACGAAGATAAAAACCAGTCAAAAGGTTCAACAAAACCATAGTCCCTACAATAAAATGAAAAAAACGAGAATCGAGTAACATTTATTTTAAATAAAAAGACTGCTGAGAAACCGACGACGAAGTAATTTACACGTGCAGCTTATGTACTCGTACATTTGACTTGTATGGCGCCTGTGTTTGGCGTTTTAATCAGGGAATAAAAATACGTGCATGTCGGAATGCATGCAAAATACGTGCATCGACGCAGAATCGCCTTCACGATTCACAGTGGCCCACAATAAAAATAGCAATGATAGAAGATAAGTTTTTAGTCACGCAGATAGTAGGCCCAGTCGGTGTATTAGATTCATTCCTCATAGATTTATGCTTGTAAAATAGTGCAGTACTATTTGCATACGCATGAAGCATTGCAAACATTATCGTATCGAAAAAAACTACAACGACGGCGACAAACCAGACTCATTCGAATTATCCTAAAAATCAAATCATGTCCAAAGTTCAAAGCACCAGTGATACTTTCAGAAATCATTTGACTTTGACTTTGACTTTGACTTTTAACTTTGATGTAGCGAAATTTATAGATCCTAGATTTAGTGTTAGTTTTTTAGCAATCAAGTTTATATTGTATAGTTGTAGTTAACTGAAGTGTCATAGTTTTATTTTTATATAAGTTGAAATGCTGCAGTTTTTGTTAACATTTGGTAATTTTTTGTGAGATATACTTTTTTGTTTATTAAGTCTTTTACATTAAATTACATAAAAACAATTTGTACAAGACATTTCACACTATTGTTTATCATTAGAAATCGAGTAGATTAACATCCACTGACTAATACATCATTGACTAACTAAACTACACTTATGGAGAGATTGCTATCCTATCGTTCAGTTTTCATACAATTTCATTTTATACAATGTTGAAATTTGTGCAATTTTGACATCTTAGAAAAATTAACAAATCAATTAACACAGTAAGTGATATTGTGCAGATGCAGAGCTAACTGCATTCTTCAAGTAAATTTATTGGTTCAGGCTTAAACTGTGTTTCAATTGCTTTAAAACCTGACATGCTAAAGAAGTCAAAGTCAAAGTCAAATTAGCAAAAATTCATACGACTTTGACTTTTTAACATTAAAATCATTTGACTTTAATTTTGACTTTGACTTCTGCAAATCATTTGACTTTTACTTTGATTTAAGTCAAATATCACTGTAAAGCACAAATCGTTCTACCGTATGCTCCACGTCGACAACATGAAAATATGTGTCAACATAACGTGGCACTAGTGTGAGTCTAGATTTCATATCAGGCCCCATTCGTTAGACCTTAAATGTTTTAATGTAATAAACGTTTTTAAAGCCAAATTAAAGTAGCATGATATAAAATGTAGGCATAGGCTAAACGAAGCATGTTGACAGTAAGCTGGCTATTGCACGAGTTGACTTCGCCTTCTATAGGGGGCCTAAACTACGGTATCTTGCTATAATTTATATAACAGAGTAACGTTAGGCTTGACGTCGGCACCGGACATCAAAGTCGTTTCAGTGAATGGCGGCACCAAGTTGGAATAATTGATGGTAGCTTGGGCTGCGTATTGTGTCCACGTAGTACATACATCATGGTAGTTTTGTGTGATTGGTAGTGAGATGCCACGGTATCTGTTTTGAGCCGTAAGCTCAGTCATCGCGGAGTATTATGGTTGCTGACGGACAGAGAAACAGACGAACGAACGGGCAAGACTCGTAATGTTAATGTGGCTTATAATGACATACCATTGTGCTGAATGAAGATACTCAGTAAACCGGCATCGTTTATCGGAAACCGCAAACCGTCTGTGAACCACGGATCACACGGCACCGGTGGTTATCGACCGCGGCCATATCATCATCTTTATCACTCACTATCATCATTGCTCACTCACTGACACACGGGCGGCGCGTCGTGCTATACCGTTCGTTCCACGCCAGTGACGCCGTCGCTCTGCCGTGCCGTGCGCACCTGGACACGTAGAATATAGACGTCAAACACACGACGGCAGAAGCCTCAGCGCAGCGACCAGTCGAGTGTGATAATCCGTTAACCGTTAGACACTTAGAACTGTGACTAACTCGGCCGGCCGCCACCGGCTCGCTTTGATCTCGTGTTGCCCACCTACCAGCTGCAGCTGTTACGTCACGGTGACGTCATCGCGGCTACAGTGGCATCGTGGTTTGCCTCTTCGATATTGAACGCATTCTTGTCGAGTGTCGGTTGCGATGCAAACATAATCTGGAACATGAATTTAACGTTTCCTGTACGACGTCAAAAGAACTCGTAAACTAAGATCGTAATGTCCGGGAGGTGATTGTAAAAAGTGATGCATTAATCTTCAGATGAAGTTCAACAAGAATCACTGAGCACTTAGACCGGAGAAACAGGAGATCCAGTCAGCCGGTTCCATTCTGCACGTTAATTAGCGACGAAGACCGGAAACACAGACACTGGCAGAGTGAGTTGCTAAACTGGAAGCGGAAATGAATGGCGCGCTGCGGTTTTCGACGTCGTCGTACTGTGCTGCAGAACTGGTGCAGCCGCTGTTTGTAAGTCAGTGTCTATTGCTTTTTATTGACTTCACCTTTTTGGATTTGCATTTTTGCCATCTGCTTTATTGTAATGAATTGTAATAATAAATTGTAACAATTAATAACTATACGTGCGTAGTGTCGATTGCGTTTGTTTTACACACTGGTTTTATTCATTTAATCAGTTAGTTACCGCTAACGTTGTTATGGCACGAAGTGGTTTCTCGTGTGTTTTTGTGCCGTTTTGTTAACATTTGTACGAACATTATAAGTTTGTCATGTAACTCGTTTATAAAAAAATAATTCCATAAAATAATAAAAGTTTAATTTTAAAAGAAACAGTTTACAATTTATATATATACTAATATTTTAAGAAATATTTCAACATTTTGACGAAAGCATTTGATTTATCAATCACAATTTTATAACAAATACTTTTAACGCGTTTTTCTTTATGTCGCTTGTCGAAGAATCACTGTCGTCCAATTTTTTTCAGACTAAGTAAACGATTTACGTAAATTACAAAACCAATCACTGATACCGTGTTAAAATATTGAGCTTTGACACACCGATGCGCTTAACTAACGGACAAAAACGTTCAGTCGCAGGTCGTTTCAAATAAGTTTCATTTCGTTTGTCACTTTAATACAAAGTTTACGTTTCAATTTTGGTTTTGTGAGTGACTCTGTATGTTAAACGACTAGCTGTCCAGTGACCCGAGTTCGAGAAGTTAATGTTGAACTCCGGACTGTTGCCTAACACATTTATTCCACAGCCACCGACGGTCGGTCGTGTAACAGAAACTGTCGTCTGTTTAATGACTCGTAAATATACCAGCGGAGCAATCAGCCCGTTATACCACTGCAGACATAGTGCTAGAGATAGACAGTACGAGTGCGGCCGCGGAATAAGTGTAACTCGGCTGGTCAGTTGATGCGTGTATTTAAAGCGATTGTGTGGTTTCCTGTTGCAGGACTACAACTCGGTGAACAGTGACCCACTAGCACGGCTCGCTGCTCACTGCAACAACTTGAGGCCGCGAACTCCTCCACTTCCGGTTCCGGTATCGGTGTCTGTGACGTCACCGCTAAGATCGCTGCCACTGCCGGGCGCCGCGTTCTCGCCGGTGGAGTCGTACTGCGCCGAGCGCGGATTTCAGCCGTGGAAGTACAGTCTGTACAGCAACGCCATGGCGCTGACTGCAGACGCCGCCGCCATGTCGCCGCCGACAACCGGAAGTAGGAACAGCTCGTCGACGCCGTCGCGTGCCGCTGACCTCGACAAGCAGCAGGACTTGGCCTGGTTCCGAAATGCGCTCGCGCCGCCGCCGTTCCCGGACGTTCACGAAGCACCGTGTCAGACGGCGGCACATACGTTCTGCGGATTCACTTCCGGTTTCGCTGGTGGTTTCGGCCCGGGCTGTCCTCCGCCGGGCGCGTTCGAGTTCTCATCGTCGTCGTCGTCGTACGCTTCCTCCGTGCGTCCGAGCGCGATGCACATAGCGGCAGTTGCACAGCACTTTAGTGACCCGGCGTCGCTCTACCCCGGCACAACCGGAAACAGTTCGTGTGTCGGTAGTGGAACGCTGAACGGCGGCGGCTACGGAAACCAAGCAACTTCGTTCAACGTCGGCCCGCCGTTGACCTTTGCATTGCCGGCGTCGAGCACATGCTGCCTGGACTCGCCAAGGAATACTCTGGGTGGTGCGGGGTGGCCGTTGGACACGCCACCAGGGACGGATAATGTCTACTCCAGCGGAGCCCTCGGTGGCTATGTCACGTCTCAGTCCAACTGGAACGCTGCCCGTTATTTGCATCCGTCGTCGGAGTCGGCGTCCACTGGTGACGGCAAGCTATCCAGCGTGGCGCCGGATGACTTCCGGTTTGGTGGATCGTCGCCTCGCAAAGCGGCTGTCGCTGGTAAGTCTGCATCCACGGCGAAGAGTCGTCAGTCGGCCTCCCAGCGTCGACGAGCTGCCGGCTCAGCGTCGGGCGGCGGCAAGGCTGCAGGTGGAGGTACTCGTGGCGGGGCGTCCGTCTGTGACTGTCCCAACTGCCGCGAGGCAGAGCGTGTCGGCGGCGCGGTGGGCGAGCAACTGCGACGCCTGGGTCAGCACGCCTGCCACGTGCCGGGCTGCGGCAAGGTCTACGCCAAGACGTCCCATCTCAAGGCGCACCTTCACTGGCACACCGGCGAGCGGCCGTTCGTCTGTTCGTGGCTGCTGTGTGGGAAGCGATTCACGCGAGCCGACGAGCTACAGCGACATCTACGCAGCCACGCCGCCGGCAGTGACACCAAACGACGACCGCACGAACCAGCACACCAACATCAGCAGTCCACGAACAACATCCCCACTGCTCCAGCCGCTACCACAGACTCAAACGACCGACTCGTGAAACCCGACGTAGAGACGTCGAAGTCTCAGCATCAGTCTCCGAGCTCTCCGCCAGGTGACGTCACCGGCTGTCAGCAACGGAAACAAGCCAACAAAGGACCCAATAATCCGTCGTCATCCTCGTCGTCTTCTCATCATAAACGACCGTTATAACTAGAAAAAAATATATCGGCACAGTTCCGACATGTTATGCCGCTGTCCGCTTATACCTACAAGTAATTTGAGCAAAGCTTATGAGACGCTCGACAGCATATAACAATCGTTGTTCTCAGGTTGTCCTGGTCTATCTCCATCCATTTAGTTGCAATTCATCGTTGAAGTGTGCGCTGCAGCCGAAATTTGCACAAAAATCACTAAAACCCCCTATTTTGGAAGTTCAAGATTGTTCATGGTCATTAATGTTGAACCACATAAAAGCTTGTCAGCAGTTATTGTTACGGTAAGCAACAAGTCCATGTCTATCTGCAAGCGCTAGACGAGCCAACAGCGGTAAAATAACGATTTTTTATGGGGGTACCCCTATTTGAGGCTTGCGTGCGGAGGCCTCCGTGAACTTAGGGGATCGGAACTTAAACTGCTAAAATTTACGTTTAATGCTAAAAATTGAATATACAGGTTGTCTAATTTATCTCAAGCCGTTTCGGCGCAATTTAATCTTGAAATGTGTGTTGCGGCCCGAAATCGCCAAAAAAATCACCAAAACCCCCTATTTTGGGGGTTCAAGGTCGTTCAAGGTCGTTGATCTTGATGTCAATCAAAAGGGCATATGGGACTTCTTATTAGTAATTAATATTAACCTTGGCCCTATCTTGCACCGTTTCTGAGATACGGCGACTTATTGGCTCAAAGTGGCCAATTTTTGTACCCCCTCTCATTTAGCGCCCTCCATTGGGGTGACCCCTTTCGAATTTCGGGAAAAGCTTTACAGATCCTAAAACTAGTCTTCATGGCAGTCCACGGCAAAAATTTCGTAATTCTAGCTTGCGTTGTGTTGACACAATACTAGAGTGTGACGTACGGACGGACGGACGGACGCCTTGACGATGGCTAAGACGCGTGAAGCATTGCATGCTGTCGCGCGTAAAAATTGCGCAGCCTTGACCATAAACTGTGACCTTTAAAATGAGAATTGGCACGTTGATTACTCTTGCCCTGGGAACGTTTATGCCGAATAAGTTTTAAAGCCTTTTTGTTATCCAGTTAGGAGCCAATACGGCATAGGCCTACCTATATTAACAAGACCCGTGATGTGGTTTATTAGGAGGGCCGCAGAACAACGTATTGGTGTCTGTATATACATGTACTTAGTTTCATTGAGGCTGTTAGTTTGTTTTAACTTTGTTCATCGTTATCATACATGAATGTAGTCAGTTAGCGTGTACAACGTTAAGAGAAAAAGCCTTTAAGCGGAATTTTTTTAATGTCTAATCTCTACTCTCTTTCTTAACGTATTGTGCGAGTCGTTTTTTGCACACATTGTAGTTTCACAGCCGCATTTTCTCTCCACGGAATATTTATTCTCGCCATGTCACTCTGGTAGTCAGTAACTTTGGGCTCCGCAGCGAACGGTCGCAATATTTTTTGTAACATTCCAATGAACAATGAATGAAATTTTTTGACACAAAATGCTTGAAATCAGCACTGCTAATTTGGCTCTATTTAGTGGTCCGTTATAAGTTGGACGGGGTCCATGAATTTATAGGATGGGTTGGATTTTGAACTTGAGCAATACATTTAGGCTATACGACGTTGATAGCGTTGCTGGCAGCATTTAATTTTGCCATTGTTCGCATCAACTCGCCAGTCTTTCTAGCACATACAGTCACCTAGAAAATATGCCTGCCCTATGCCGACATATTGTGCGGTTGTCCACTTGACCCAGGGCATGGTGAACTAAACATTGGCACACCGGTTACTTTCGCGATGGGGAACGTTCCGACCAATTTTGGTTTTGTGCGTTTTTTGGCTTTCCGGATAGGAGCCCTTAGGGGACTGACGCACGAAAAGACAGACAAGCAGACGGACGAATGGGCAAGACACGCATTGCAGCCTATTAGAAAGGCCGTACAATAACCCAAACTATTAGTAGCATTTAATGGCGCATTCTTTCGTTGCGATGTCAAGACAGCGTAATGGTATCTCACTGTCTCATGCTGCAAACGCCAAATGGCGGAGACAATGACGGCTTCATAATATCGTCTGTTTTCGTCACATATAGGCCTACAATTTTACTGTGATTATAAATTCATACGATTTTCAGAATGACCGTTCATAGTGTTTGACTGTGCTTGAAACATACCAGACTGGAAAAGCAGGGTAACTGATATTGTACGATTTAAATTGCAATTATTACGTTTATTTTCGGTAACCTACGTTTTCACCAAAAATAAATAATATAGCATAAAATTGAAACATATTATAGCTTCTGTTTTATATTTACCCCCACCGGTATCATTTATAATTAGTATTTTATTTCGTTTTAACTATTTTTTAGCAAATGCACGTAACGATAAATTTTTTTTCGGTTTTATTGTACTGTTTGTTTTTTTCTGTCAATTATGAGGACACAAATTATTTTTATGTTAACGTAATGCAATATTTGTTGTTCAACACTCAATGCGTGATTTTTGTTTTTAATCACAAAAAAATGAATCAAGCAGCCAGCTATCAACGTTCTGTTCACTTCATTGTTTCATGGTCAGCTTGAACCATTGGGGCTGTAGACATTAGACATAAAGCGTCATCACTCATCACTGTCACACCGCTTCGGTCCTATTTGTTGCAGCACTTTAAAAAGCCAGCGACTTGCAATGCGAGTTACAAACCGGTGCTTTGGTAGAGATAGGCCTATAATGCAACGCGCCCGGAGTTGCGGATTAATAATTTTCAACTGTGAGCAAATAAGAAGATGTACTCGCAGAATCAAATAAGCGTTGATGGCGAAGTGTATACGGGGAAACTGCATTCTTGCTTAAATAGGAAGTTTCGCCCACCGGGCAATCCAGTGGAGTCATGGACTACAAAAGTTGACGAAGGACAGATAGCAATTTTTCGACAAAAAGTTGCAAGTTTCGGACTGAAAACACTGTAAGTGCTCAAAAGTTTAATTTCGCCTATAACTTCTCGCAAGAAGAGAGATTTTTAGCTTCCAAGTTTGTGAAAGAAAATTTTCCGAAAAACTTATCTACAGAGGAGCAACTGACCTGCCCTGTCACTCTCTTGGGGCAATCTGACCCTATGACGCCCGTCTGGGAACGCAGTACGCACATATCTATCATAACAGAAGGTGCTGCCACTAATGCATATTCGTGACTGTATGTCGCTACAAGAGGCCCTGGCCTACATGTCACTGTATCGGCAACGACTGCTTAGTGATCTCGCGCGCAGCACGACCTGTGAATAAAAAATAATCTCGTTATGTTTATCCGTCGCGTGCATCAGGCTGCTATCTCAATCATATCTGCGAGCCTATCTGTCTTTGTGTCTGCGTGACAGGTAATACACTGTAAAATACCTGTTGTAGCACATATAGGGTGGTCCGTAAAAAGTAACCCTCCCAACTGTCACACATTCATAACTTCATCAAATATTAAAATTAAACACTGATTTTCAAAATTTTTCTGCCAACCTCGTATATTGCAATAAACTCAAGTTAATATTCATTAATCACTATAACATAAACGTGTCGTGGTATAGTCGACTTCAAAATAAGCTAAAAGTTTGGCTACAACGTAACTTTTAACTTATTTTAAAACTGACTAGATTTCACACGGTAGTGTAGCGACGCATATGGAGTGTGATGAGATTTTTAACGATTACTTTATTGCAAATTCACTGCACAATATATCGGTAAAATTTTTGAAAACAGTCACCGTATTTGATGCAGTTATGACAAAAACTTGAGAGCTTACATTTAACTTGGCCGCCCTGTATTGTTCAGCGTTCTACAGGTGGGCGATGACGAGTACGCTGATCTAGGCCTGTCACGCACAGTCCGTACCAAACTTGTACTACAGTTAAACCGCTGAAAATACTTGTTTTATTGCGATTGGAAGCTTTTTGTTGAAAAAATTGGCTAAAATTTTAAAGCGTTAAAATCATGAACAATAAGTCTTGCTAAAGTTTAACAAAAGCAAGATAAGCCTGTATATAGGCGCTAGGCGAAATGTTGAACACACATATAAGCCTAACTGCTTTTTTGTTGCTTCATGCGGTAGTTCATGCTGACTACTGTTATAACATAACTGAATACCATGAATACCGCGCAGTGTTTAGTGCTAAGCCGTAAAAATATTTAACAATTTTTTCAGAGTTATTATCACGGGCGTAATGCAGCAAACATCAAGTACACGGAGGCGTAAAATTGACTTTGAGTGCTAAGGTGCGGCTGGCCGGTATAGGTGAGATCAGAAAAGCGCGGCGTTATAATGACGTCGTGAAAACGGCGACGCGACGCATCAATCATAAGCAATAGAGTTGCGAGATCAAGGAGGGGTGGGTAGAGTCGACTGAACACTTTCAAGCCAGCCGCGACTGTTTGATGACACGGGGCTTATACACATAATCGGCTCAAAACCGAAGTTTTCAGATTTAAAAACATTTCAAAAAACCTCAAAAGTCTAAATTTTACGTTTTGTATTTTTATTTGTTGTACACTCTATAAAACAAACCAAATTTAATAGATTTTGATCGTAATTTTTGAGTTCTGACGTCACGTCATTCACTCAACAAAATCGCTGTGACACGGAGAAATGTGCATAGGATGTTCTTTTTAACTCTTCAAGTTTGAGTCCCGTCTTCTCTGCACACTAGCAATGGTAAAACAAACCCAAAAACCTAAAACTCTTTCCAAAGAACCTGGGGTTTTTCAAGCCTAAGATAGATGCAGCGCCCTCACATCGACATACTAAAGCTACTAAAATAGCCAAAATGGCTGAGTTGAATCCCCGTTTGCAGCAAGAAGTCTGAGCTAATGCTCAGGAGACGCGCGAGAGCCTACAGCAGTTCCTGTTCGCAAGTAATTTTAATCTACCTCTATTCATTTCGTCGCAGTTCACCCCTTTGCAGCCAAAAATCGCCAAAAATCACTAAAAATTCCTATTTTAGGGTTCACGGTCAATCAAAGGTCATCAATGTTGACAATCCTAAGAAACTCGTCGCCAGTGCTTGTTATGTTAAGCAGCACGTCTGTGCCTGTCTGCAACTATTTTCACGCTAGACAAGCCAACACCAGATAAATAACCACTTTTTAGAGGGGTACCACTCTTTAACACGGCGTGCGCAGACCTCCTTGAACCTAAAGGGTCCAAACTTGGATTGCTAAAATCTACATTCAATGCGGAAAACTACGTATGCAGGTTATCTTGGTCTATCGCCAGCCATTTCGGCGCAATTCATTCTTGAAATGTGTCGCAGCCCGACAATGCAAAAAAATCAATAAAACCCCCTATTTTGGGGGTTCAAGGTCATTCGTCATCGATGTTAACATTCCTAAGAAGCTCGTCGCCAGTGTTTGTTACGATAAACCGAATGTCTGTGCTTATCTGCAACCATTTTCACGTTAAACGAGAAAATAAGGGTATAATAATAATAAATATAACAGAATTACGCCTTTTTAAAGAATGTGCCCCTTTTTTCTCCCCTCATTCGTGGGGCTCCCCTTTACCCAGCGGCATGAAATTTTGTCACAAAATACTACAGACTCTAGGCTATCATATGGTAAAAACCGAAAGTTTCCATCTCACCTGGGCTTGGAACGGTACCGGGACGTGACAGACAGACACAAGGCAGATACCAAGACAGAATTGCCATAGCTAATACGCGCTAGCTCTCGCGCGTAAAAACGTCTGCCTATAAGCCTGTGGTCACTAACATCATTAATTTCCGGGATCTGCGGTGATCTGCGTTGTTTAGGCAGACCTATATCCCCCACTTCGGTGCATATAGTCTAGCTGAGAATGACAGATTAGAACGAGGCGCAGCAGGTCAGAGATCATGACACCAGGCGCCAATTGTCACCGAGCTAGCGAGCGGCGCGGTACCGACCAGTACCAAGTACCGTGTGATGACGGCGTGCCATCCCCGCCCCACTTACTATACGAGCGGTAAAAACACATCATCATCATCATCGACAACCGTGGGCTCAATGCCCGTTGGTGTCTGACGCCATTCTTACTATCGCTGCCCACCGCTGCCTATCTAGGGCAGCGTGGCTTAACTCCTGCAGGGTTGTCCCACAC
>Ga0209367_1008584_pt1 | contig 13956 bp, 11 predicted proteins | sample WorMetLIZISLAND2_FD_187412 | JGI IMG/M metagenome (GOLD analysis project Ga0209367, IMG submission 187412) | Marine gutless worms symbiont microbial communities from Max Planck institute for Marine Microbiology, Germany - Olavius geniculatus... ... | reverse complement strand
GTGTCACAGGTACAAACTTGCTAGTCTCAACTGGTGCTGTCAGTTGCTACCTTGCTTCGATGGTGAACTTAATCTGGTTCGCTAATGAAAAATGCTTATCGTGTCAGCACTGAGCAACATGGAAACATGAAATCGGGCATCTTGTGATCCAAAAACTCAACATCTTGCAAGCTCGGTGTGATAGTGCACTGTCTTGCTCGAACATGTGAAAGACCAGCTATCCCATAGACACGTAAATTCGATCACTTTGCACGTTTTTGTGGCTGCAACTGTAAAACTTCAAATATTTGACGCCAACGAACCAGATTTTTCACCATTGAAGCCGTGTAGCAACTGGCGGCACCAATTGGAATTAGCCTGTTTGTGCTCGTGACACATTAAAATGTCATTGTTACATCATGACCAGCAAAGAATATTTAATCAACTGCCATGTTTTGTTAAAACATTTCGAATTAGTATTTATTCAGCTACAACTGGTAAAAACTTCATGCAAATTGCTCATCATTTGAGTGAATTATGAAAAAACAAAAAAGGGTCCTTTTTTATAAAACACCGTGTATCTTCCGGTTAGGCAGCCAGCGTGCCGCAGCTGGATTAGGCACTAGCTCATAGGCTGCCAGTCTCGGCTATTAATAGCACGTCATTGTCTGTATCAGTCTGAGCTAGTAGTAATAGTAGTCGTTGTCATAGTAACTTCGTAGTCTTATTTGTGTCATAGATAGTGTAGTCGCATTGTCGGATGGGAGCTCATGTATTGATAGTAGTTGAGATATTTCTGAATAGTAAATAAAAACTACTAGAAGCCTATTGATAGGCACATTGCATTTATGTAACAATTTCTGTTACATTTTCAGTGTTTAACTGTTTCAGGCTCTGCCACAAAATTTGACAGATATTTTGAAAAAATCTTTTTGCAGAAGTACATTTTAATGGTAATCAATTGTTGTGTTGGCTGTATAGGTGTGCTGCAGAATACAGAGCCACTGGACTATGCTGTGAAGCACAACTTTATCTTGGAAGTGAAAGCGGAAGACTGTGGAGGACGCTTGTCAAACAAATTGCTTGTCAACATCGTGGTTAAACCGGCTTGCCAGAATGGATGGAAAGGTATATGAGTCGAGTTAACTAGCTGTAGCTCATTTTGTATTAACAGGAGGAAAATTTGTCAGTTATTTCTCAAAAGAATTCAGTTACCTACACACTAATTTCAGTTAAAACATTATTATATTCATGTCACATATTTTTGGAATCTTTAGAGCTAAGGCCAATAATACTAAACAGAGATATGAAGTGCCTTATCGGCTTTCCAATTAACAGGGTAATAATATGCAGTTTCGATTATTGAAATTACCTGACACATTACCTCGTTAGTATCTATTAGCTTAGCCAGAAATACAAGAGTTAAAGTCTTCCTGGATTTGATGGAGCAAGTTGTTGCATGGGTGACCTGGTCTTCATGTCCAGGAATGATGAGGTGGTCGATTGAGTGATGCATTGACATTGCAGCCTATGTGCGGGTATTGTTGGGCAGATTGAATGTGTGTTTGGGTCTGCGTCTAACTGTCTATCTGCCTGTATGTCTGTGAATGTTTCTGTGTTTCTGTCTTAGGTATTGTTGATCAGATAGACTATGTGCCGGGGTCTGGTCGTCAGCTGCTGGCTAAGAACGCCACGCTGCAGCTGTGTGATGACACGGCGTGCAAGCCGACGAAGGTGACAGTTACGGTGAAGTTGGATGCTTCGCCGGACAGCAGCAACAAGTGTGAAGTTGACGCTGACTCCATCGCAGCACGCAACCATTTCTGTGGTAGGCTGGAAATGTCGTGTTATAGTGTGACTAGTTACTGTCTGAACCATTTGTTAGTCGAGACTTTGGAAAGCAATCATGCATTTCACTGTTTCACTCTGGCCACCTTGAACTCTCTGCCAGAAATACTTACTGACAGCTACTCACTGGGAACATTGAGTACTTTATGTAAAGACATTTTTGTGCTCACTAGCATATGCAACTGAAACTGACAAGATTTGCCATCAGTGCCTCTGAAATCACATACTAACAGCAATGAGAAATCTTACTGATTTTTTATTGTTATTATTGTTGTTATTTTAAAAACCTTTAGTATTCAGATCTTGAGGGTCAAAAATTAAGTCAAGTGTAAATGAATGCTATGGCGGATGGCGGACTAATCGGTTGGAAAAGTGCCCAAGAATGAGACAACGTTTTAATAATGAGACCACATTATTACTTTGCAAGGCCACAGACACCTCTGAAAGAAAAAAAATTATTGTTATTGGTGTAACACTGACAGTAACGATTGCTTGTAGGCACATCGACGGATGCGGTGGACGTTCTGAAGCTGGCGCCACCTAGCGAACTGTCGGAGAGTGGAGTAATGGCATTTGACGGGAAATCCACAGTAGTCGATGTGAATCAACAGAACGTGTTTGGTGTTGGTGGACTGGCTCCACAGTTCACCATCTCAACGTGGCTCAGACACAAGCGTGGGGATGATGATCAGATCAAGCAGCATGTCATGTGCAGTGCCGACGCCGAAGGTTTGTAGCACTGTTTGTTTGTTGTTGCTTTATTCCTTCTTTGATTCATTGCTTATTCTCCACGGGTCTCTACCTTCAGGCCTAATCGACGATTTCTGTCAGATGGCAGATGCTGAGGTTTATCGATGGCTGTGTTCCAGCTCATCTTTGTCACTGATCATTAGCCGCACACGACTGTCTACCGTCGGCAACTGCATTTTTTTGGTCACTGCTGCTTATGTCTGGGACAGTCTATGTGAACATGTCACCTCCACATCTTCCGTAGCTGTCTTTCGGTCTTGTCTCAAAATCTATCCGTTTGACATTTCATATTTTACCCTTTTGTGATTGTTTACTAGTAATTTCTAGAACAGCTCACAGAGATCCCAGAGCTAGCATGGCAGTTGCTGCATTTGCAGGATGAGTTCAGGTTATTGTCAGTCATTTGATTTGATTGTTGATAAGCATTTATCAGGCTTGAATCGCTGTCTTTTTGTCTGATTGACACATGTGTTTGTTGGTTGATTTGTTCCAGGCATGAATCGTCATCACTTTGCGGTGTTTGTTCACAACTGTCGTCTGGTGATGCTGCTACGTCAGGAGCCCGGCCAAGGTGTTGATCTCAACATGTTCAAGCCAGCTGAATGGCGCTGGAAGCTGTCACAAGTCTGTGATGCTCAGTGGCATCATTATGCCATCAGCGTCGACTTCCCACAGGTCAGTCAGAATACAATTTTACCGTCTGGTGAGCCCATGCCCAGTGCTAAGGATATTTTGATAGGTTCATTGTTTATCTGTCATATGTCGTTAAGCTAAAACAGTCTTTTAGAACCTTTGGTGAACGTCCATAGAGAAGCCCATTTCGTCACTCAGTTTGTCAGAACATTTATGTTGCAAATGAGTTATGGCAGACACTAGGGTCAGTGTTCAATGTCAAACACTTCAGTTTTAAACTACCTTTAAAAGTGCTGAGAAGTTTGGTGAATCTAGGATTATATGACAGCCAGTGTTGTTTATCTAATTTGTTATGTTCAGTGGTCGACTTCACTTTTTGACTTAGACTTTTCGCTGAGCCTTTTCGCTTAGCCAAAGCTAAAGCTGAATGCTAAAGTTTGTACTTACGCTTTAACCAAACGATTAAAAGTGGCGGAAAACCAGTAAACCTTTAAAACAGGAAATAAGTCAACCAGCTTATGCTTGGACTTGCTTATTTAATTGTGCTGCACACGCAAATGGCGTAATTACATAACGTTTTACGTCATTGTGTAGCCATTACGGCGTTTATTTTTGGTACCAGACTGCTTTAATTTATTAAACTATCCGTGCGTATAGGACTGTAAATAGTCGCCACTCACCATGTTTTCACTCAGCTAAAGTCAAAAGTCGAAGTGGATTCCGGCTCAGCGAAATCACTTCACTTTTTGACCGAAGTTTAGACTCCGTGAAAGTCTAAGTCAAAAAGTGAAGTCGCCCAGTCTGTAAGGTAGAAAGCTAGTATGCTGTTCAGGGAGATAATATCAACAGTGCATTTACCAAGAAAATGAGAAGTTTTGTCCTGCAGGAATGGTGATGGGCATTAAGCTACGTTTATGCTTTTTGGTGTTTTTTTGGTGCAATATCGTGTGAGTATATTGCAGTCTGAATTGCTGTCATTTCAGCTTTATTTCACTGTGAGTTTTTGTGGAACATTGAACAGAATCGACAGAATATTTATAGAGTGAAAGATCAAAAGAAAGTCCTGTTTGTTGTTGTTCGTTGCTAGGTGCGCCTGTACGTGGATGGACGTCTGTTTGTTGCTGACAAGCACAACTCTGCAATCATCGATGACTGGCCGCTGCACCCGACCAAGAGAGCCAAGGGCTCGCGACTCACTGTCGGAGCTTGCTGGGAAGGTAAACTCTTATCTGCATCCATTAGCAGTATTGTTATGTGTCTGACTCATCAATCAGGAAACAACCGTTAAAACCGTCTAATTTGAGCTTGATTGGCTGTCTGCTAGATAAACACTGCCTACCTGCTAACAGAATATGATTTATATTCAGTCCCCATCATTTGATTCACTGTCTCTCACACAGTATGAGTATAGGCCTAACTGCTTTATTCTTTGAATTGCCAATTAATGTTGAAGTAGCTTTAATAAATTAATACTTCAGCAGTTGCAATTGATTAGTTGATTGCTAATGCAATTAAGTGCAGGAAATCGCTATTAAAATTGCTTAGTTCATTTATCAACGTCAAATTTATGTGCCTGTCATTAGGGGTTGGCCATCGTCTAAGTCAGCATCTGAATGGTGAACTGGCCGGCTTACTGGTACTGAACAACCACACGGAGGCCGATCATGTCATTCAGTGTGTCAACAGCTGTGAACAGAAACTGGACTTTCATGCCATCAATGAGATGGAAACTGGAATGGTGAGCAGTGCTGTCTCCAGAAATTCGATAGTTTTAGCATTGTGTAGTTGGTAAGCTGTAACGACAGTGATTGAGTTAGTTAGTTAGTTAGGACATCTGAGGGCGTCTGTTCAAAATCACAGACGTCGCAGCTACTGTTCAAACAGATGTGTCTTTAGTCTGTTGCTGAAAACAGCGAGTGTCAGTGACGGGTCATGAATGGACGCCAGTAGACTGTTCCACACACGTGGTCTATCGATGGCAAAAGATCGGTTGCCAAACGTCATTCTGGTCGGTGGGACCTCTAGTTTGGTTGCTGACGACGACGATCTAAGACCGGACCAGCGGCAGTGGATCAGGCATCAGTCATCTGCCAGGTAGGCAGGTGCACCCCCATTGAGGCACTTGTGAACCAATACCACCAGCTTGAACAAAATCCGTTGCCGGACCGGTAGCCAGTGAAGTGACTGCAGAACTGGCATGATGTGCTCCGTACGCCGCGTACCAGTGATCAAACGTGCTGCCGCGTTCTGTAGTCGCCTTAGTTGGCTGTCGGCAGTTCCATAAAGCAACGAATTGCAGTAATCTAGTTGACAGCTGATGAAGGCCTGGACAAGCGTCTGAGTGACTGTTGGCGTCAGTGACTGGATGATCTGAACTGCATATCAGCATTCAAGGGGTCATTTTGTGCTGTAATGACGTTACTAGAAACGAATTAATCAGTGAAAATAGCGTGTATTATAATCAAAGTTATTCATGCTCAAAACACAGAAAAATTAGATTTAATTAACGTAGTTTAGCTTCTGTCAATGAAGCTATGGGTGCATCATATACGTGTGACAGAAGATAGAAACTGATACAGTGAAACGATAATGAGAGAAAACTACAATCACTGATTTTGCAACTGTCCTTACAATAAGTCTTAATGGAGCAAGAGAGAAATATTTTTAAGGAATGATCCTGGAGACCAAACATTACAGTAATGAGAAACTGTATTTGTGTTTGTCTCTAGTCGCTGTCAATGAATAGTGATATGTCGCGTCTGGCTATCAACGGTCACACAAGACTAGGTGTTGAGAAGCTGGTGGGTCGCATTGGCTACGTCAACTCTCATACTAAACCTCTCGTTGGTCGTTCAGCCATTACTGTCAACACGGATGTGACGTAAGTTTGTCAGTCAGATGCTTCGACATCGTCAGTATTTGTTCTGGTTTAGCCAGTTGATGTGGAGTCCCATTTAAGTAATACAAGTTTGACTTCTCATTACAAGTTTAAGTCATTGGTGGTGTTGGGAAGGATATCAGTTATGAAGTCTAATTTGTTTGCAGTAAGTTTTGTGTCTGTATGCACCGGCAGAAAATTTTTGAGGAGCCATAATCCAGCAGGAGGTAGTACATGTTCGAAGCTTTTGTTTGTTTTACAGTTTATCAGGTTAAAGTCAAAGTTTGTTCTATAGATGGTCATAGCACAAATACGCATGGTGGCTTGTTGCACTTGCCAATGATGTCTCTTTAATTGAGAACAACTATAAAAGTTTTGCCCTGAAACATTTTGTCGTGTCCATGTGTCTGACAGCTGTACTAATGGGCATAAACCTAAGAGGTTGACGTTAAGGTGACCTTTTAACAGTGTCTGTTTACTTGTACATCTGTATGACCTTGCGCCAGCCTGAGCTAAAGATTGATGCCTTTGATTGATTGATGCATTGTGTGTGTGTGACAGCTGTACTGATGGTCGTGAGCCAAAGATCCCGACAGTCTCGGTCATGGTGAGAGCTGCTCCAGTGAAGCCCAAGTACGTCCTGACCCTCGGAGGTACAACCGAGATGGTGCGCGAGGAGCGTGATGTCTCGCATGGCACAGCGATTTTCCGAGATCTGCTCATCCTGGCTGTACCAGCTGCCAAGACCTCAGATGTGAGATGATGATGACTTTGCTGCTGTATTTAATGTACAGCATTGTATAGCAGTTGTATTGAATTGTATCCATCCTTCGGTGCTTTGCTGATGGTCGAGTGGCATCAAAGCATCTGCTCTGTAGAAGTTTTGCCATTATGATTTTTCAGACTTCTTTTGGTTAGCCTTCATCATCATCATCATCATCATGATTTATTGCATAGATCGCCATCAGCAGATCGCCATCCTCAGATTATCCTTAACATTTTCTAGTTCAGCTGCATAATAGTTCTCTGCTTTGCTCAAGACTGCCGTAAGTTCATTACGATATGATTTATAAAAAAATTAAAGATTCAGTTGTCTTATGCTTGATATAAGATTTATATAATAAATTTTTTTAATTTATAGATTTCTTAATAGCCGGAGTAATCAAAGGACGGTGATTTACTGCAATACTAACTGTTATTGTATGAAATGGAAATGCCTCATCATACAGTGTCTGTGTTGTACTAATAAAGGTATTATACATTGAATTAGCATCCAGAAAATCTTCTAGAACTGACAGTTAGCGACTTAACTGTTAGCGGCTTAAAAATTGACTTGTTGGAGATATGCACTTTTACGAGTGTGCCTTTTAGTTTGCATTGGTTTCAGATGAAGTGAGATAATTATTAGCATAACACTAAGCAGTGCATGGTTGTGTGAATGGCAGGTGGATGAACTGGACATGGCCGAGGCAAGCTCACTGACTAGACTGGATTCCTGCACAGTCCAAGTCGACCCTCCAATGACTGAAGCTATGGAGCACCTGCGCCTGCCTGACAATCTCATGAACCAGCTGCACATCACCGCTGACACCACTCCCACTGGCATTGTACTCACTGGTCAGTTGCTATGGTTTTTTTGTTACAATATTGCTATTATTGTGATTTATTATTAACTTTACTTCACTACGCAGTTGGTAGCAACACAAGACGCTGTAACAAGTAACACTCAACAACGAAAAGCAATACCGATAAAGAAACAACAGATGACCAAAACAAAATGACTGGCCGTAGGTGAGGGAAGGTCAGCAAATTATGTGATTTATCCGGTTTTGCTTTTGTGCTAATAAATGATGCGAAAAATTGCACCTACCAATTCTTAGCTATTTTTTTTTATTTTTCAGTACTGTGTAATAAGTATATGGTGTTGGTTGTAGGCGAGGGCAGGTCGGCAGATTATGTGGAAGTGTTACGAGGGGTTCACTTTGTGCACCGTCGACCCGAGGACATAAACACTCGGACATTCCGTCTGACCTGCATTGAACTCAAAGATCACTATGCCAGCAACCAACTGGCTGTGCAGGTTTCACTGCCATTCAGTGTTGTTATTGTTGTATTTATTCTGTCGTGGGCTTTGTTTTTTTTATTTATTGTATTTGATCTTACTCTTGAATTCAGGATGACTGGTAGTTTTTGCAGAACAGGAAATTTGTGAATTTTATAGCTGTCAGGGAATATTGGCAGATAGTTTTGTCACGTACAACTCTTTGTTGTTAACTTTGCATTGGTGATGCCAGTGGCATAGTCACAGCATGATGCATTATTATAATGCATTTCATTTTACTGCATTATGTTACTGTGATTACTGTTAAATTCCATCATTATTCCATTAGTATTCCTGATGTGCATAATCACAATATGGACAAGAGTGCTGCAGTGAGTTAAGAGAAATGTCACAGAATTTCACGGTGCCTGGAGGCTGGTTACCCTTTGTAAGATGTTGATTTTATGGCACTGCAGAAATCAGAATACTGTAATTTATAGAGCTATCGAAGCGTTAATTTTTTAAATGCATTATATGCATTAACACACTGCGTTAATTTTTTAACGCATTAATTAACGCACCCAGGCACGTCGAGATGGAGAGTAGGAGGGTAGGTTACCCCGGGCCGCCTGTAGAATATAGAAAATTAGAAGCACATTTTAAACATGTAATCAACAATAACTGCTGTCATAGCTAGCATAGAAATCTATTAGCCTGTCGTCGAAATAAATATTTATTTACAGTAGTGATGGAACAGCAACTAAAGTTTAGTTACTTGAATTCTTTCGATTGTCAAATAATCGCACTTTAACGGAATATTGGAACTTATTGTTTCACAGAATTTAGTAAATTAACAACATAAATTTACGTATGTGCATTAATTTTTTTTAACGCGCATTAATTTATTAACGCATTAATGCGTTAACTTGATAGCTCTAGTAATTTAGTTTTGGCCTTCTAATCTGAGATACAGTTTATCAGTGTTGCATCAATGAGTTGCTGATATCATTGTTTGTTGTATGGTTAGCTGAGTGTGATACATGAGGACGTGGAGCAGAAACAGCAGCCAATGAGACATGCTGTCGGTGTTGATCGACTTGTCCACCCCGCGCCAAGCATGGACCAGAACGCCAAACTGTCAACTGGAGACAAACTCAAACACAGCACTCAGGCGTCAGGTAATGTGCACTTCAAGATGAGACTTTGTAATTTCTTTAATTTATCATGCAGCCAGCCAGCATCCGATCTGTAAACACTAAGCTTGTGCATCATTTTGTGGAGGACTTGACATTTGATAAACTTGACCAGTTGACCTCTGACATTTTGAACAAAAAATTCACTCGCAAGTCACCCCCACCCTGTGCAACGTTCACATTATTTTTGGGATATCTACACCGTGTCTCAAAAAAAACTAAGCAGATTTGTTTTTGTCAGAACTGCGTCAAATTGATAATTTTTTGGCAGAAAGATGGCAAACGATCCAAATATATGCGAGGTGCACTCATTTTCCACCTCACCTAATTTGCGTCATCAGCTTACCGTGTTAAACGCAAATGTTCCAAATTGCTACAGAATGAAGTCTAATGTGAGCTGAACAGATGCATTACCCGCTGCTCGCGTCACATCTATCGCTAAGAAAAGGAACAGTGGGAGAGGGAAAGGGATGGGTGGGGAGGAAAATGGGTTGGAAGGAAGAGGAGGGGGTTCCGTGGCAGGAAGTTTACTGTGGTCTTGGATATCGAGCTAGCCAGCGCCAGGAAGCGGACAGGCTCTTCATCAATTACGCCTGGTCTTTCCAATACCCACGCAAGTCTCAAAGCCAATTCCCCAGTGCCACGGCCTTCAATCAACATACAAAAGCTATAGATCCTGGTCGGCATCTCCAGGTAGCACAATCACCCCCAACCTTGACCCCAGCATGGGGGTAATGATAAAATAACGTCGCATACTGTAGCACAACATTTCACTTGCATATTTTTCGAAGTTCTCTAATCATTTTCTACTTTATTCTGTGTTTAGCATTAGCACATAAATTATTTCCAGACCATTAAATGAATATATATGATGATGATTTCTGTTTCTATCCCAGTTTACTGTGCAATTCCCACTTTCCAGTTCAGTTCTAGTTTCAGTTTACTTCCGGCTTGCCCAAATTTCTTTCCAGCTAGTTCTGATTTCCCTTATGACACTCTACCGTACCAGCATTCGAAATGTTATAGTGCCCAGAAGTCTGCAAATTATTACGACCCTCGGTCTCAACAGAAGCAGAAATGTATGTTTCACCTCCGTTCATTTCTCTGTCTATCATAAAACTACTCAAATACCGTAAAACTGCTAACACAAGCTGGGTCTCATATAGTAGCCAGGTCTCTAATACAAGCCGGGAGTCTGAGGCTGATGTTTTAACAGAAGCCGGGTCTCAAATAAAAGCCGGGTCTCCAATATAAGCTGGACATCCAAGTCATTGTTGTTTTAAGTGTACTAGCAGTTGTAGGAGTAGTTGTAGTAATTAGTTGTATGTGCAGTAGTAGTATACATTCACTCTGAATTGTATTGTAATAATAGTATTGTGCACACTAACCATAGAATTAGTTTATTACCCTGATATGCCAGGTTGACAATGTTTTAATAGAAGCCAAAGGCTTCTATTAGCAGTTTTACGGTAGTTGTGAACTGGACGTATTCTGACAATTTTCCTGCATGAAGCCTAAATTTGCCGATGTTTGTGTTCTTCTTTCTTCATGCATCACAGCTGAGCTCACTGTAGAACACGTGGGTGGTTTAGTTAGAGGCCAGCAGGACAATAAGCGTGCAGTAACGGCGTCATTTCAGTTCCTTTGTTCCTTTTCTCTTCCTCCTTCTCTCCCCATCAGATTAGAGTCTGAGTTCTCCCCAACGACGTTTAGCGTGCACCATGCAGCACTACTGTTGTCCGACGGTCTATTTCAGTGAAGCAATTAGCGACGATGCCCCGCATGTCGGAATGCAGCTGCACGCCTCGTCGTCGACGTTGACAAAAAATCAATAACAGAACGACATCTGCACCACTGAACTACTGCTTCTTTCTTTCTGGCTCTACACAGCGAGCTGTCGCCAGCAATCTATGCAACGTGCAGCTGCAGCAGCATTCTATCATACAAACAAGCGAAGACATCGCCAGGCCTCGTGCCCACACGTATGCGGCCATCCATCTCGTTAGGCTACTCTCACGCTGCCAGAGCACCTAGTGTGCAGTGGGCGAAACCACTGGCCGGCGCACGACCCACCAGACGCAAGTAAATAAGTACGCCACAATATGCATCACTTTCTGAAGGTTTTTAACGTCCAGTGACCTTGAACTTTGACCTTTTGACCAATGGCTATACTCCTGATCTGCGGAACGTTTAAATCAATTATGCTTCTTCTACACCGTGGGCCATAAAAAACGTGGCACTTTACTTTTATCCATATCTTCGCCAATTATTGACCAATTTTCAAAATTCTTCGACTGTCACACTCTGCAGAAAATATGCAATAATGTGGTTATAATACATTCCATCGCACCGTAAATATGTCTCTACACTACCCTGTAAAATATAAATGTAAGAAAAAAACTAATGATAATAACAAACATTTAGGTAAATGACAAAAACACTTCAGACCAAAATTGCGCTAAATGATCTGTATAACACTAGACTGTGTTAGAGCCACACAGTCTAACGTCATACACACCATTCATCGCAATGTTGGTCTGAAGTGTTTTTTTTCTTTTCATCTACCAAAATGTTTGTTATAATTGTTATATACGTTATATATGTATTTTATACTTCACAAGGTAGTGTAGATATGGATTTATGATGTGGTGGGATATATAATAATCACATTGTTGCAAATTGTCCGTAGAGTGTACCAGTGAAAGAAATTTGAAAACTGGTCAATAATTAGCGAAGATATGGACAAAAGTAAAGTGCCACATCTTTTATTGGCCCACCCTGTATATAGCATTTTGTTATCAAGCTACAGAAGCCTCTATGGGACAGACGGTTGACCAATGACCAATCAATCAATCAATAATGAAACAGACTAATGGACGAATAGACAAGACCTCTAATGCAGCCTATAAGGATGGCTGCACATAATGATTCATTCCCGGAGCCAGTAAGTGAGTGAACAAAGTGTAATGCCCAATATAAGACATGTAATAAGTCAGCCATGACAACTGATATGAGTTATGTCAAAACAAAAACACAAAAATAGCAAGGAAGGGCTGTGGCATGGGATGTTACGATTGTGACCACACTGGCCCACTCCTACCTCCCAGCTTCCTCTGCACTTGCAGCATCGGCAGCTGAGGCAGCCGCCACAAGGAAGGAAGCCAAATATGCTGACCTGCCGGCTTCATTCTCATTCCAGCCAATCGCTGTCGAAACGCTGGGGCCAGATTAATGAGTCAGCTGTTGACTTTCTCCGCGAGCTGGGGCGCAGGATCTCGGTCAAAACCAATGACGATCGACAGACAGCCTTTCTTTTCCAGAGACTTTCGGTCACAGTGCAACGATTTAACGCAGTCATCCTCCACGACAGCTTTCCCACGTGTTCAGACCTCTGGCCATCCATGGATTAGTTTTTAATTTACCTTTTTTTGTTTTTAACCCCCGAGATCTTTACTACCAAGGGTATTTAAAAATAATAATAATAATAATAAAGCAGATTTATATACGGCGCCTAAAAGCAGAAGTCACTCACATAAGCTGCTTTAAACCTAGGCCAGCAGGCCCTATCAGAACTTACTAGATTCCTATGTACATTCAGGTGTACTGCATACCCTAAATGTATGTTCATATTACTGTGCACAACTATGATAAGCTTTTATATTCCACAAAATCAAGAGTGAACTATGGCAGACAGACACTAAATGGGAGGCAGAGCCAAATCTCAAGCAGACTTGAAATGCAGGTAAGATTGTGACGAAATACACATAAAAAAATTATGCATCATCCCAACCTTCCACACCAAAAACTTTGGACAGATGTCTGCCTGCCTGTGTCTGTCTGTGCGTGCGATATCAAGCAAAAACCTTTTTCTTTCTGTCTATTCCCTGCAAATCACTGTATACATCTCAGGGGCGTCATTTAGGGGGGTTGGGGGTCTACGGACCCCCCAAGGATTTATGATTTCAGTTTTTTCTCTATAAATTGCACCTTTGATTAAACGTGAAACAGCTAAAATGTCAACTGCGTTATCGCTGCAAGAACAACAGGCCTACGACACATAACGAAATTACAGTTTGAAGTAGATTTTAAACAACATTATGATCTGATTACCATGATGGTGTTCACATTGTTACATTTTGTGTTTTTTTTTGCTGTGTTACATTAGTTTTCTGGTGAGACATAAGACATGTGTGCTTGCAATAGACTTTGATTGATTAATGGATTTTAAATGGCAACACGTAAACTAAGCATAATATACTTATGTATGTGTATGCTAGTAAAGAAACATTTATTATCCTAGCAGTCGGACTCATCAGTTGAGTATAATTTTGTCAGTTCAAGTGTGTTATAGAACATGCAAGGTTGTTAGAGTGGAGAAGTGTAGATTTATTGGTCTGTTAATGACTGTTATATACATTTACTGTGTAAACTGCACGAAATTTGGTGAACTGATTCTCAGGAAAGTCATTCAAATTGTTGCCACGAGATGTCACATTTAAAGGCTGAAAATGCACCAAATTCGATTTCGGCTGGGGCTCCGCCCCAGATCCCGCTGGGGGAGCTTACAACGCAACCCCAGACCCCCTTGCTGGATTTAAAAAGGGCCTACTTCTAAGGGGAGGGGAGGGCAGGAA
>Ga0209367_1008583_pt1 | contig 13957 bp, 11 predicted proteins | sample WorMetLIZISLAND2_FD_187412 | JGI IMG/M metagenome (GOLD analysis project Ga0209367, IMG submission 187412) | Marine gutless worms symbiont microbial communities from Max Planck institute for Marine Microbiology, Germany - Olavius geniculatus... ... | reverse complement strand
TCTCCATAACGGTGCAAGATAAACGCATGGTGACGATGGACCATTTATAGTGAATCGAATGGTCTCGTGACTGACAATGTCTATTGTTTAGTTAAAATAATAGAGAAGGATGAAAGGATCATTGCTGATGTTCAATTTGAAATTAAACTGTTTGATCTTTTCTATCAGTTTAAACAGCTCACTGATTATATTTATACGGACATATACTGTAAACTATCGAAATGCATTGGACAGACTCCGTGTTCGTATGAACATTATCTTGTTATCAACACACTCTTACCAGCGTTGATAATATTATCACATGCTACTATAACCGACGTTTTGAGTTAATGTTGTGCACCTGAGAACTTTGCATTGTCATCAACATTTAACACGTACAAGACGCGTCAACGTTTATCCGTTGTGAAACGCGTTGTATAGCTTCGCCTACAATTGAAGACCCGCCTGCTTCCCACACAGGACGCGGTCGTCTGTCTAGCTAAGCATAAACACTCACAAGAATAGTGTACTTTTTGTCCGCCCGGAGGCGATAGCTTTCGGAGCCGACTTAAGTTTTACCGCAGATTTTAAAAAATTCCAATCGCGAGATCTCCAAGATGCGTTGGCCGATCGGCGCGAAATTTTGCACGATGGTCAGACCTAGGCTAGATTTTTGTAATGCCTGTCCAAAATTTTGGGTCTCTCTCTCAAAAAATTTTAGGGACCAAGAACATGCAAAATTTGACTCGATTTGGGACGAATTCAAAGTTCGACTGCGAATATCCCCGGAATGGATGAAGATATTCAAAATCGAACAAGTACACTTTCAATCGCGGTTTTTTCCGCGTTCGGCGAAAAATTGGGTGAACTTCTGTTTACTAATCATAAATATTTAGTGGTGAAATCATACCCACCCAAATTGACTTTGTAGGAAAACCATCTTTCGGCCTCTAGAGGGTGCTGCGCCCCCAAAAAGTCTTGCTAGCGCACATCCCAACAAGACGGGAGTCCCCCTTACTAATTTTTTCGAAGGGGGTCCAAAATTGGCTTAGAATTCATCGTATGAGACTCAAGATCTTTAAAACCAGGGAGAGTATCCTAACGAAACTTTGCCACGTCACGTCTCGCTACATGGGAATGATAACCCGGGTACAATTTTTTGAGAGGGAGGCACCGTCCCCTTAAAATTTGGGAGGGCAAAAATCGTTTAAAGATAAGTACGATTTTAAACAACTTTCGAATTTAACCGCGAATATCTCTGAAACGAAGCGAGTTGTCAAAAATTGGAGTTACCAACTGCAGTCCCTCCCCCGTTAAACGCCAAAAAATTGTGAAATTCGGTCCATTAACAAAAAAAGTTATTTTGTCTTATTCCGACCTACCCAAAGTCAACATTGCGCGAGATTTCGGACAATGTTAGAATTTGACCGCCCATATCTCTGCAATGGATCAAGATATCAAAAATCGAAATAGCATGTGATCAAGCACAACCCTTTCCCTGTTGAGCGAAAAAACTTGGTAAACTTAATTTGGTCTACTAACAAAAAGTTATTTTGTCTCATATCAACTTAGCCTACTTTAAGTCGACAGTGCGCGTTTTGCGCATGCTGATGTATTTGAGTTCGCACCACGTGACTTTGCTAGCGGGGAATTTCACCCCCCCCTTTGAATATTTCCCTCAATCGGACTTAGGGCACCGGTTTGACTCACGTTGAACTTTGCTCTATATTTCCAGTTTTTGGAGTTTCGTTTACAATTTTACTATTACTTTGCCACCGCGTAAGCGAAATATGTGTGATTTTCACGAAGTCTTTGACATCTAGTAAGGTAAAATTAAGGCATAGTTAATCCAGCTCTGAAAAAAGTTTACACTAATTTTGTTTCTTCTACATTTTCTTGTTCTCGAGTTAGGAGTCCGTATGAAACAGACTGAGACGGACGGACGAAACACGTAATATGTCCTGTTAAAATGGCCGCAGCACAATAAACAGAACATCAGTTATCAGTGAACATAATTATACCCAGGAATCTGTTGAGTAGCGCTTTCCTCTGTTCGTTCATTCCGTATAGTTTCAAGATGAGTATATCATCCCAGCAGTTAGCAGCGGATCCACTGAGCGACGATGACACCGAACTATATGCACAATGCACAATGATGCAGTGAAGTGAAGATGCTGCAGCCGTGCGGTCGAAAGTTTGAAAGTTGACTTTGCGCTGGCTGGCAAAAGTGTGGGCCTATGCTAAACCACGGCCGGTAGTAAATAAATGCGTGTCGAACAAATTTAGACCTGTAGGCCTACTACATCATACATAATGGTTTATTCTACGCTCGCAAACGGTCGAAAAAGTAGTTTAGACTTTCGTTCGGTTGGGCAAGTTATCGACACGCTATCCCACTGACATAGACAGTACGCAGGGGCGTCTACACCATACAAACGTTGGAGCAAATGCTCCATGAAAAAAATAGGGGGGAGTTTTTTGGGAAGTTAGGGGGGAAATTAAATATTATAATTTTGCATTTTTGATATATTGCATATTATATCAGAAATGCAGAATTATAATACTCAACTTTTTCCCTAATTTGCCCACAAAACCTTCCCCCCTTAGAGTGTTTTGCATTTATATGCTATATCATTAATGCAGAATTATAATATTTAATTTCCCTTAATTTACCAAAAACCCTTTCCTCGTAGAAAGTTTTTTTGGGAAATTAGAGGGGGAAGTGTACACGCAATACATCACAAATGCACAATTATAATATTTAACTTTTCTAATCCCCCTAATCTCCCAAAAACCTTCTCCTCTAGGAAAGTTTCTGGAAAATTAGGAGGAAAGTGTACATGCAATATATCAGAAATACAGAGTTATAATATTAAACTTTTTCTTCAATTTTTCCAAAAAAATTTTCTCCCAAGGAAGGTTTTGCATGTTTATGCACTATATCAGAAATACAGTATTATAGCCTTTAATCCCCTCTAATTTTCCAAAAAAAACCTTTTTCCCTAAAGCGTTTGTGAAATTAGGCGGAAGTGTACATGCAATATACCAGAAATGCAAAATTACGTAATAATACATGTATAATATTTAACTTTTCCTAATTTTTTAAAAAACTTTCTCTCAGGGAAGGTTTTGCATGTGTGGAGTATATCAGAAATGCAGACATAGAGTATTTAACTCCCTCTTTAATTTTCCCAAAACACCTTTCCTCTAAAAAGTATTTTTTTGAAAATTAGGGGGGTTGAATATTATAATTATTATAATTTTGCATTTCTGATATACTGCACGTACACGGTGTTTCATAAAAAGAACCCCTTTTTGTTTTTTTTCATAATTCACTCAAATGATGATCAATTTAAGCAAAATTTGTAACAGTTGTAGCTGAAAAAAATACTAATCCAAAATATTGCAACAAAATGTGGCAGTTGATTAAATATTCTTTGCTAGTCCTGACGTAATGCTGACGTCATAATGTGTCACGAGTACAAACTGGATAGTCTCAACTGGTGCTGTCAGTTGCTACCCTGCTCCAATGGTAAAAAATCTGGTCCATTCATGACAAATTGTTGAAGTTTTACAGTTACAGTTACATAAACATGCAAAGCGATGGCATTTACGTGTCTGTGGGGATAGTTGGACTTTTTACTCATTCGAGCAAGACAGTGCACTAGCACACCGAGCTTGCAAATGGTTGCATTTTTGGATCGCAAGACGCCTGATTTCATGTCCCCATGTTGCTTAGTGCTGACACAATAAACATTTTCATTAGCGAACTAGATTAAGCTCACATCGGAGCAGGGTAGCAACTGACAGCACCAGTTGAGACTATCCAGTTTGTACCCGTGACACATTATATGACACCGTGTATATGCAGTATATCAGAAATGCAAAACATGATAATATTCAACTTCCCCTAGTCTCTCAGAAACCTTCCCCCTAGGAACTCAAACGCTCAAAGGCTCAAACGCATCTGTTGCAACAGCAAAGAGCAAGGATAAAAGCGCCGGTCGTTGCGTCAGCTACGTCAGTTGCGTTACGTGCGTTGTGTTGCGTAGGCCTACGTTGCGTGCGTTGAGCTAGATGAAAACTCGGCTTAATCGCGACATACAACCTGAGAGCGCCTCCGTAGAGTGAGGCGAGAAACAATCCGGCAAATCCGCGGAAACTGCTGAACATTGTCATCACAAACAGCGGCAACAACTACAAGAAACAACGACAAATAACAAATAACACAAACAACAACTACTACATTACTGCAAGTTCCAGGAATGTGGTCTCGGCACAGAGGCGTCTTGTCTCCGACAAAATGCTCGACGTCTCGGTCTCGTCTCGGTCTTATCTAAACCCAAAATGTTTCGGCGTCTCGTGTCTCTCGTCTCGGAGACATGCGTTTCGGGTCTCATCTTGGTCTTGACATATAAAAGTCTCGTGCACATTTCTGACTACAATAATTACAGCAATATATCGCTGTCTCTGGTTTTTTAACTACTAGTTGTAAAATAATATTATACACCATGCTGATGTGTTCGTTCATACAGGGCCTGTCCTTAGAAAACAAGAAAGCAAATTACTCGACGATGCCGCAGCGGCGCAGGCGACGCTATCGTTGATTTCAGTAGCAATCAAAAGCGCGTACGTAACTTCAATATAGTCAGGCATCAGCAGCTAGCTTAGTCCCGCTTCGAAAATATATGCAGGTTTTCTGCCATCTTTGGATAGTCTTCAGGCTTATTTACGCACAAATTTGGAAACACTCTGTTATGGCCAATTCCGTGCACGTTTGAGGCTGTTCCTTTTTTAGACTACTTCGCTGACGTTACGGCTCTAATAAACGAACACTATTCTAATCGAACTAAGCCACTGATTCTACAGTTCCAAAAACAACAAAAATAGAAATAAATGCACAACCTATTACCTGATTTGGGTTATCGATGTCGTTGTTTGCAAGAGGATCACAGCCAGAGTTGGCGTAGTAAGCAAATACAGCGAGACCCGTCGAGCAGGCCAGCAAGTGAAGAAGAATATTGGTGGGTATGTTGAGCAGTATCGTCCTGATGTTATACATCACACAACGAAACATGGTAATCAGTGACGTCAAGTCAGGACCAAAAGTGTTCGTACAACGTGGCTCTAACGTCTTAACAAATGTCGGACTTGCGACTGACAAGTCGTGGGTTCGACTCATGATCGGGTTGCTATCAAGTAGATGCTACTTGAATTCGAGACTGTCTGCGGACAAGTAAGTAAGTAAATGTAAGTAAGTAAATGATTTATAAAGCGCCAAAGTCTCAGAAAAAATCAGGGCGCATAAAAGAATCAGGGCGCATAGAAAAAATTAGGGCGCATCTAAGTAAACAAATCTAAGTCAAACCAACAATAAGATCATCTTATCCTTCCATCCCTCCAGGGTAGGTAAATCGAGTACCGACCTGTTTGGCTGAGATTAAGGCGGGGGTACATTCACCTGTGTCGGTACGTGGCAGGTAACACTTGTGTAATCCCATATGGCAGGTGACGCTTCGTAGCTATGCACAACCTTTAACCTTCAGCCTTTTTAACGATGTACGTGTACAGAGTGCTATCATTTCTAAAAATAATTAAATAATAACTAAGCTTAACTTGTCTACAGTTAGTTTCAATTTTTTTTATCGGTAGTAGCATAACTTTACAAAAATGCAAATATTTGAACACTGTAACTGCAGAACTAAAACTAGAGTTCTGCACTTTACTAGCATAAATTGACGGCGTGACTTTCTGCAAGAGCGAACGAACACAACATTTGTAGAATAATTCACTGCCACTTTCAACGTTACTCTTTACTTGCATAACGATACGCAAACTTTCTAGCTGTAGCTGTGACATTCGAAAACAAGCGCAGTTTTTCTTTCTTTACTCGATGAAAAATATTCCGCTACACATCATCACAACTGTCATGTCACAACATAAAAAGGTAAGAACCTCTAGCACTGCAGCAAATTTCAAGTCAAACCAAATAAAATAGTTAGTCATCTGTGTTCAGCAGTATATATTTTTAAATGTAAAAAGTGATGGGTATCAAGAAGTAATCGTGGTTACAACTAAGGGCTGTATGGCAATAAATCATATTTGAAAAAAACTCGACCCAACTTAACCCAACCCATGGGTCAACCCAACCCATGGTCATGTCTGCTGCATACTCGCTTACTCACTCCAGCAATGCTGTGACTAATACAGACTTTACGCGCAGCGATTGCTTGCTCACAGTCGCGCGTGTTGAATGGATTTCGTGGCTGAGTATCGCTGGACGGCGGCTTGCGAAAGAACAGTACAAGCAATCCAGTACAGGATGAACCCAACGGTCATATTCCAGACGGTGTGACGCACTCTCGGATCGAGCGTCCACCTGACACGTTGCAGGGTTACATTACGTTATATTTTAAGTAAGTAAGTAAGTAAGTACGTAAGTAAGTAAATGATTTATAAAGCGCCAAAGTCTCAGAAAGAATCAGGGCGCATAACGTAACGTCAAGTCATTCCCGAGCTAATAAGGCACATAAGGCGGCGCCGGACACCAGTTTACACTGCGAGACCATGGATACGGGGCTAATGCATCGCGCAGTGTGCCTGTATAGGCTACGTCGCAGCTTTCGCTGGTAGCTATATACTCAGTGCGTCTACCAACAAAGTGATGGCCAGGCTGATTTGACTTCGGTGGTTGGTTACATACCGAGATGGTTTACTCGTCCGCTGACGATCACCCATCCGAGCTCAGCGTTAAAGGTCGTGAATTTATATAGCGCATCGTCGCGAACACGCCTCTAATGCGCTTTCGTCACTAACCAGAGCCGCCTGCCGCACGGCCACCGTGTGCAGCCTGCAGACACAGGCTGGTGCAGCGGCCGGCGAGGCAACCCCAATCAGTTGTACCAAGGTCCCCACCTTCCGTAACCCATATAAATGAGTTACTACTTATTTTACCGTCCCACGGAGGGTAGAAGGCTGAGTCGACCTAGCTGGCAGGCTTCGCACCGAAATAGTTTACCTATCCGCAGGCAGTCACCCATCGCAGTACTAACCGGGCCCGGCGTAGAGTAACTTCGTTTCAGCCGAAACGCGTTACCAACTACGCCACGCCACCAACCAAGCGTTGATTAACTTCGTTGATGCGACCAACGACTTCACCAAAGCCAAATAAGCAAATAAAGCGTTTATTGCATAAAACAAACGTAGATGCAAATAAGGAAAAAATAAACACCCAAACTTAAAATGACACAGGTTAATAAAAGAACACTTGAAGACTTATAAGCACAATGGAGAGCTAGAACAAATGTTCATGAGGACGTACTAAATCTACGTGTAGGCCTAGAATTCGAACATTTTACTAAAACGTTCTATAAATACGGCATAAATATAAAATAACTGAATACACGATTTAGCTACTGTTTTTTTGATAGAATAGGCCTATGCATTGTAGCTGCATTTGATTTTTATCGAAGCAAATCTCCAAAGTGCCAAATAAACTATAGACGTCCGAATTTTATGGACGTACGCTTAACAAGTTGAAGGCGAATGACAGTTTAATTAGCGAAGATATAATAACTAAGAATAATAAGTTAACTAAAGATACATGGCGTAGTGCATTCGTCCTTCAGTGAAGCAGATGTCGATCACGTTGCTGACACCTCCGACGACAAAGACACCCTTCAATAACACAATCGTACGGTATCGTATCGACATAGGCAACTACATCCAAGTCCACATTAACAGTGGCGTATTTAGGGGGGCATGGTACGATGCCCACCCCCTTTGGCCCAACCATGGAAATTTTTTACAGGCGACTTTATATGAAAAGGTGCGTTTTTTGTCGTTTTCTAGCAAGAATTGCAAAATTCAACAATGTTTGATGGTCTTTTTTCATACCGATACAATATGCGATTAAAATCGCCATGTGAGATTGCATCTGATATGACGCTGTGATTTTCTGCGTTTTCAAATTTCAGAAAAAAATGGGCAAATTTGCGGCTTCTATTGAACGTTCAAAATCAAAAAATGAAAAATGACAAAGGGCTCTGCCCTTGGACCCCGCTGGGGGCTCCGCCCCCAGACCCCCGTTATAGGCTCGCGCTCTGCGCGCTCGCCATACCCCCCTTTGCCAAATCCTAAATACGCCACTGCACATTAACGTAACAATTCAACATCTATAACTTATCTATCAGATTACAATACTTCTGTTACCATTTTTGTTCATGGTTGTTTGGCAGTTACAATATGCGTCTTGGCTACACCAAAACTTAGATGCTTAACTGAATTTCTCTTAAAGTTATCAAGAAATAAACTACTCGTATTTAACTAGCATACAGAAAGGCAGACGATTCCATTAATCGATCACTCAGTCGCCAATTAGTCAGATCTAAAATGTTTTATATAAAAAAACTACAGACTTATAAAAACTTAATTTGCATGACATGACGATTAATTTTTAAGGCATATTTCACGATTACGTTATAGTTTATATGTAGAAATGCACATTAATTATCAAATGCAGCTAAAAATGCATAGGCCTATTCTATCAAAAAACAGTAGCTAAATCGTATATTTAGTTATTTTATATTTATGTCGTATTTATAAAACGTTTTAGTAAAATGTTCTAATACTAGACCTACATAGCGTTCTACATAACATATTTGGTTATACTGCCGATAATGTCATAGTAACGTTTTGATAAACAGTAATTTATTTTGCTCATAAATTATTACTAAATTTAATAAATTATCGTGTATCACCTATTAATGTGTATCTACGTGCACCTGCTGCATCGATTTCATACCTGTTACAAAAAAACGGAAACAGAGCCGAAAACAACGCACTGATGCAGTACAGTTTTATAGCAACGTGTAATGTAAAACTTCAGCTATGATTTTTAGCATCGTTGAGCACAAACGAGAACCTTTTTTACCTTTTGAGTAGCTTACCTTGATCAGAATGGCCACCATTCCTCCGACCATACAGACGCATTGGAAAACGTCAGCCCATATCACGGCTCGCATCCCACCCTATGACAACAATAATTGCATTATTGCTGCTGTACTAAAATAAGATCATTCTAGTATGATACTTTATACTGCGCACCGGTTGTTTTAGTGCCCCTAAGCACAGCACGTGTTTCACAAGGGAATGAGCTAGCAAAAGGACCGCAAATAACAAAACTCGCGTCTGTGATACCGACTAGCGAGTCCACAGTCTCCACATGTAGACATTTAGAACGTTCTACATAACATTGTATCCGAAAGTTGAACATGTTCAACTTCTGGATGCAATGCTATGTACAAAAAAGCAAATTTTTGACTTTGAATACCAATGACTGGGGAACTTTTTAAATGCAGGTGACATGTAGAATGTTTTGTCCACACTGGGGCGACGTTTAGAATTCTACATGTCTACATGCAAACAGTGTGAACGAGCTATAAGTCTGAAAAACAGTGACTGAAAACAGTCTGTTAAAGAACATGAAAAATCTTGCGGAAAGAGAAAAAAACGAAAGCGACTTCGTTATTATAACTAAATCGCTTACTATTTTCGCAAAACTTTTCATGGCTTTGAAGAAACTTTGGATTTAGATTTTTACTCGGATTGCCACCGAATTATGACCGACTAGTCACTCCGCCTGTATTTTAATAAATAAATTATTATCCTTAATTAACTTTCTGAGTAATCTTCCAAATAGCCAAAATAACAAATAAACAGACAACGACAACATCTTTCTCTGGGCGGAAGTAATAATAATAATAATAATAATAATAATGACAGTTAGTTTACCAGTGCAGTGTAAGTGACCGCTATGAACGCCATCAGCGGAATTGATACGTAAAGCGACAGACCCGTTACTGCACATGCAGAACACAGTTCATCCGCGTATATGATATTAATATGATAAACGTAGATAGAAGGACACAAGTAAGTAAATACAATAAAAAATCGTGTTTTTTTGTGTAGTACAACAACATTTTTTGACTTTAGAACAATACTTAGTGATTGTAGCAACGTCATCAGAGAGTTTAAAGTCTCGTTGTCCGGAATTAATACAGACATTATATCAGCATATAATACCAACTTCAACTTACTGCAATGTCTAAGATACCCTATCAACGTACTGCATATAAGCTAGGCCTGTTCTAAAGTTTTCAAAAAACGCGGCGAGGGGCCAAAGATGAAGATATCGAAAGCGTCAAAAAGAGAAGAAAAACAAAAGGGGTGTCTGCTCCCCATTCGACAGGGGTTTGGAAGAGCTTTACTTTGCACGATCTGTTATTGCTAATGTGTTAGTGTTTGCTAAGAACATTATAATATCTTAAAAAAACAAGTCTTGTTTTAGTGTTGCAAATGACGAGTTTAATGATAGGCCTGCACACATAATAAGTATCACTTTAAAATAGCCTATGGGTCACAAATATACAGGTGCGCCCCCAAAAAGTAACCTCTTAAAGTTTTCGCAGTTTTCTCAGCAAACGTTTGGAATTTTAATTTGACATTTTATAGGTTTATTTACTAAAAGGTTTTACATCTAACTGTTAAGTGAACTATGATTCTGTTGAAAAACGACGAAATTATAGATTTTTTAACATGACCGTGTACCGATTTTTCAGCATTAAAAATGTTCAAACTAAAAATGCTATTTAATTTTCAAAAACAAGTTATCACGTTACTGCCGATGATGTCATAGTAACGTTTCGATAAACAGTAATTTATTTTGTTCATAAATTATTACTAAATTATCGTTCTTTTAAAGCAATCGCGGTTGTGCCCATCAGGTTCATCTTCCAGCAGGACGGCGCGCCAGCATACACAGCGCGCAGCGCACGGAACTGGTTGCGGGACAACTGTCTGTATGTCCAGATTTTATCACAAAGAACTAATGGCCTCCAAATTCGGCGAATATAAGGCCTAAACCCAATGAACTATCACGTATGGAATGCAATGTTGGAGGCTTACTGCAAGCTTAAAACAGAGTCGAAAACAATTGCCAAATTCAAGGAATAGCTTCAGGTTATCTAGGGCAACCTGCCACAAAGACCTATCGACAAGGCTGTGAAAGATTTCTTAAATTAAGTGACTGTCGGCTTGTGTTGGAGCTTGGAGCTGGCGGTGGACACTTCAAACATTTACAGTAACAATAAAATTCTAGCATTTGGTCATTTTTAACTGTGTTGTTTTAACTATGTTATTGAATTGGTGATATAGCTTGAACATTTTAATGCTACAAAATCGGTAGGCAGTCATGTTTAAAATTTATAACTTTGTCATTTATTAATATATTCATATTTTACTTGGCCGTTAGCCGTAAAATATTTCAAGAAATAAATCTGTAAAATTTTGGATTAAAATGCCAAACGGTTGCTGAGAAAACAGCGAAAAAAACTTTAGAAGGCTACTTTTTTGCCGCACCCTGCATCATCGGAAGCTACACGCAGATGCGTGTTATTGGCCTATTAATAAGCTACAGTAGCTTCATGAGCAGCAGCATCAGCACCATCGTTGAAGTATAGTATTAATAGGCTATAACTCACCAGCTTCCAGAGCGACAGAAGGCGCATACATCGCCACTCCCATGTACATAATCTGCACAACGTAAACAAAAACTTCGCCACATTATACCGACGTCTTCTAGGCCGTTCATCCAGTTGTCAAGGTCTCAAGCGCCGACTATGAGCTATATAGGCTTAACATCCTATAGCACAGCTTGCCATGGGACATCACTCACTCGTAGATGTGATAAACGTCAAAAAAATTATAATAAACGCGTTTATTAATAAACGCGTTTATTAAGAAAAAGATTGTAAACGTTTGTAAACTAGAAGTAAACGTACACAGAGCGTAAGTTTGAATATTAGGCCTATTATTTGGATAATTCCAAATTCCGTTAAAAGTTTTTTCATTGTTAAAGAATGTCTTACTCCGGTTCTGTAACAACCGTTTTACAAAAGTGCCCAGAATTCACTCACCTTAATCTTATAGCTACGTGAAAACTAAGTTGAGTTGTCCTGTCCATTAATTATCTTCGTCGCTGTCATAATTTTGCTTCGTTTCGCTCATGTGATTTTTATTGAGATAAACGTTGACAAAATAATAAACGCGTTGACAAAGATTTTTTTGTAAACGTTGTAAACGTTTATCACATCTATGCACTCGCTAGCGTCTGCCTGTTTGTGGTCGCGCTGCATAATACGCTTACAGCTTTCACTCGATTTTGAAGAAACTTTGCACACTCCTATGAGGCGCCAACAGCGAACACCAAGTGTGAGTGGCGATCAAAATTTGATGATTTTTTTACTAAGTTCGCCCCACGCTTTTACTTTCAAATGTCAAGACTGTAACGGAAGCAGCTTGCGCAAAATTGGCCTATAACACGTAGGTCTCTTATAGGCCTGTAATATCTCGATTATGGAGTGTTTGTTCAAATTGACCGTTGAAACGGCGTATTGCAATTTCAACGCAGCAAAAAACTTCAGACCTCTAAAAACTGTCCGTATTTTGCCAGAAACATACGATAAACTATCAGGTTATATAGTAAGCTTATAATGTGCAACAAAATATTTGCTACATCACTAAGTACGATGTAAAAAACGTTACAGTGTGCATTCCTAGGCCTATACAAAACTTCTACAAACTATACAGCGCTACAGGGTTATAGCTATAGGCATACATACCGCCATTGCAATGCTGAGTGCAGAGCCAAGAATTCTGATGATTTTTGACGTAAAGCGACGTTCTAAATACTGCACGCATTGCCAACAAAATTGCTATGCACCGACTTACTGTATTAATAAAAACGACACTAATTATAGTTAATCACAAAACATCTCAAACATTTTCAGCTACATGCGAGATTGACATTTTTCTTTTTCCATTATTTTGGCAACCTCGTGGAACAATCTGTCAAATGAAGTGGTGTCTGCTTCATCGCTGAGTACTATCAAAGAAAGACATGACAAGTACTAGAGACACCATTGTTACTTCTTAGATTCGAGCCCGTTCGCACGGAGACAGACACTGAACACCTAAAAAGTCACTCCGGAGTCCGGCTTAACATCGAAGGCTAACAAGAGAGTTTCAAGGTTTTGAGTTTGTTTTTATTTATTCATTTATTCATTGTTAGAACACCGAACAGTTGAAGTCACAGTTACTCAGCACTGACCACACACTCCTGCACGTGCCCCGAAGTAGACTCTTGTGCCCGATGCCGTCACTGTGGACTCTCAGTAAGGAAGGTCGCTAGCGATGTAAAATTAGTATCATTGAATAGCTAATGAAAATACGAGTCGATTGAGCATAGGCTGGTAACCATAGGGCGAAAGCTACCGCTCCTATGGCCGTTTTAAGAAGGTGCAAAGTGGACTCTCAAGTAGCCACGTGGACTCCCTACACACGTCGTTATGCGCTCCAAGGTTATTGCTTTCTGAACTCCATACTACTGCTCTGTAGACTCTCATGACACATTCTTTATGGACTCTGCGAGGTATAGCCACGTGGACTCTACACACGACGTTATAGGCTCCAAAGTAGTGATTGCAATACCAAGATTGAGAATTCAATGCCGGAATCCGGGATTGAGAAATTTGTGATCCTAGGATCCCATTTCGGAACTAGGCTTATACAGATACAGATTATTTCATGCATAGGATGTCAGAGATGTGGTCTCGGTCTCGACGTCTCGGTCTCCGGATGGTCTCGAGACGTATTGACGTTTCGTCTCGGACAAAATCCTCAACGTCTCGGTCTCGGCGAATTACGTCTCGTCTCGGGAATCGGACCACTTCATCTCGTCGAGACGTTTTGCACAGGCGCGTGCCGTGCATAGCTAAGTTAAACTGAAGTAGATGAATAGTAGGGGAGCTGCTTATGTACTTTGGCCCCGATATCTGTTATTTGACCTTGTACTGTCACCCCCTGGTCCACATAGTGCACTCGTCCACAGTCACCTGACCTACAGTCTGGTATGCGACAG
>Ga0209367_1008582_pt1 | contig 13958 bp, 7 predicted proteins | sample WorMetLIZISLAND2_FD_187412 | JGI IMG/M metagenome (GOLD analysis project Ga0209367, IMG submission 187412) | Marine gutless worms symbiont microbial communities from Max Planck institute for Marine Microbiology, Germany - Olavius geniculatus... ... | reverse complement strand
TTACTAGGGATGGATAGCAGGGTGATCCCTCTCCACTTGCTGCACTGGGATAGATCCCCTTTCTTGGGAAGCTTCACTATCAAGCCTTCCTTCCATTCAGCAGGGATCTCTTCATCTGTCCAGATCTGATTCAGCAGATGATGGAGCTGGTCTACTAGGACACTTCCTCCTTCTTTCAAAGCTTCGGGTGGAATGTTGTCGATTCCGGCTGCCTTCCCATTCTTTAAACTGCCTAGAGCTTTACGAATCTCAGCTTTAGTGACTGGTCCGGTATTGATATCCAGAGAGTCTCCAGGCTCCAACTGCGGTGCGTCCTGCGGCGGCTGTCGGTTAAGAACCTCCTGGAAGCGTTCTTTCCACCTTGTCAGTTGTTCATCTAAGGAGGTGAGCAGCTTGCCTTCCTTGTCCCTCACTGGTTTGTTTGGGTTGCTCCGACGTCCACTAAGGAGTCTAGTTGTGGCGTAGAGGGTCTTGATGTCTCCTTTGCTGGCTGCCTCTTCTGCCCGGTCTGCAATGTCGTTGATATATGCACGCTTGTCGGCTCTAAGTTGTTTACTGACTTCCTTGGCCATTGCGTTGTACTTTGCTGAAGTTATCTGCTTTTGCTGTCGTGTTTTTGCCTGGTTCATGTCCTGCTTTGCTTTTCTTCTCTCTCCTACTTTATTCCAGATGTCGTCTCTTATCCATGGCTTTTTTGTTGGGTACTGTTCTTCCAAGAACTTCTTCACAGGTCCCTACTACTGCTTTTATCAATGTCGTCCATGTGTTTTCTATTGTTTCTTCTTCTGTCTGGAGAGCTTCAAAACGATTGGAGAGTGAGATTTTGAACTCTTGTTTGACGGCCTGATCTCTGAGCTTATGTACGTTAAATTTCACCCTTGGATTTCTTTGCTTCTTCCTCGCAGACAGCCTCATCTGGAGCTTGGCAACTACTAAGTGATGATCTGATCCAATGTCGGCTCCCCTTCTAACTTTTACGTCCTGCAGTGAAGTTCTCCATCTCTGTCTGACGATGATGTGGTCAATCTGGTTTTCGGTCTGATTTGCGTAGGCTTAGGCTTATAATTTGAGTCTCATATCAACTGAACTCTTGAAACGCCTTGAAGTCCGTTAACTCACTAGCGTAAGCTGACACATCACACAAGAATGCAAGAGCTGCGTTTTTCGTCAGCTAACGGGGCGGGGCTGTTCGCTGCTGACGTCATGTTTATTTACATATTTACGAAAAACGAACTTGATCTAACACGCAGAGATAATTGAATATTTTAATCCAGTTCAATGTTACAGACGATAAAAACCATTTAACTAAATATTATATGTAATCATTATATAATATTTAGGCCTAGTTCAATGATAAAAACTAAAACAACAACAGACATGCCCACCACAGTCACGAGACTACGGTATAGAATGACTATGATCGCAGTTTTATCTCGGTGAGCAGATCACGTTAGTGGTTGACCTAGTTGAATAATGAGCGTCCAAAAAAGGCAATAGGGGCGGAGTCTGGTAGAACAGACATGCCCTGTTAGCTGATGAAAAACGCAGCTAAGGTCAACTCAAGTAGACCAATATGCCAAAATTTTACTAACAACAAAAATGATTCAACACAGTAAGTCTATGCAAAAAGTTGCATAGAAACGCAATTTCAAATTTTAAAAAATCGATGCTGAGTATTTCTCTGGCATTGTCTGGCGTGATTTCGCATGCTAGGTTACTTTTACTGGCCAGCTGCAGAACCCTTAGCAGATGCTCGTGGAACCCTTGGGTTGGTTGAAAATCACTGGAGTAGGGTTTTTACGCGCGAAAGCAGAATGCTTCGTGCGTCTTTGCCATTGTCTGGCCGTCCGTCCATCTGTCCGTCTGTCTGTCTGTCACACTCGTGAGCTGTATCAAAACAGTGCAAGCTAGGATCACAAAATCTTCACTGTGGGCTGCCCCAAGGTCTCTAGTTTATTGTGACAAAATTTCCTGCCACTGGGTGCAGGAGTTCCTCTCGAACGAGGGCGTCGAAGAGGGGTACCCCCTAAAAAAGATGTCATTTTGCTGTTATTGGCTCGAATAATGTGAAAACGGTTGCAGATAGGTACATACATGCTGCTTATCATAACAAGCACTGGTGACAGGCTTTTTGGATTTATCAACATCGATGACCTTGAACGACCTTGAACCCCTCAAAAAGAGGTTTTTAGTGAATTTTTCACAATTTTTGGATACAGCGCACATTTCAACACTGAATTGCGACGAAATGGATGGAGATAAACCAAGACAACCTGCATATGAAATTTTCAGCATTCAACATAGATTTTAGCAGTTCAAGTCCCGACCCCCTAGGTTCAAGGAGACTGGCGCAGGCGGGCGTCAAAGACATCTACCCCCCTAAAAAGTGGTTATTTTACCGCAATTATCTCGTGTAGGGTGAACACGGTTGCAGATAGGCACAGCTGTGCTGCTTATCGTAACAAGCACTGATGAGGAGCTTCTTACGAATGTCAACATCGATAACCTTGAATGACCTTGAACCCTAAAAATATTGATTTAACGTGATTTTTTGGTGACTTTTGGCTGCAAAAGAGTGAATTACGACGAAATGGATGGAGATAGACTAAGATTATCTGCGAACAGAAACTGCTGTAGGCTTTCACGCATCTCATGAGCTTTGCTCAGATTACTTGTATGTTCTGCCCGACACAGTATAGGTCATTTCGGGGATGGCCTTTACAGGCAAAATTGCGCATACACATAATAATGAAACAAATTAACCTTTACAGAAAGTTTAACCTTTATGAAACACAAAACAAAAAATGACCTAAACCTAAAACTGTAAGAACTGGCTGCCGATTATAATTGTGCATATGTATCAATAGTAGCAGTTCTAATAATTTTCCCTGTTATCCTCCAGACATTCATCAATCTCGGAGCTAAAGCAAACACGTTGGGACCCGAAAGATGGTGAACTATGCCCTAGTAGGACGAAGCCAGAGGAAACTCTGGTGGAGGTTCGAGCATTTTGTTCTGTAATATCTGTACTTTTTGTTCATCTTCATCATCATCATCATTTAGCCTAGTTTTTTATTATTCTGACTCTTGTGTTGAAATAAAGTGGTCATAATGCTGTCTGTTGGAGGACAGAGGGGTTTTCCAGGGATGTGGCTAGCAGGCTGGTATCATCACTGTGTCCTGTGTGTCGTGGACCTGTAGTTGTAAGCCTTTCGGTTTTTGCTCATTTTTTGCTATGTCTAGAGGTGTTAAATAGTTAAATTTTGTATGCTTGAGTATTGAGTGCAAGTCTTTTTAGTCACTCTGTGGTGGTAAATGTATCTTGTGGTATTTCTATTGTTGTGCGGCATCTGGCAATATCTGGTGGTTTTTGGGCATGCCAATCCATTAACAGCACTAGCTGACAAGAATTGATTAATCTTGATTAGCATTTTCCTAATTTTTCATGGAAAAGTGATGCAGACAGGCAGTTTTTCTTTTTATGTTTGTACCTTTAACAACAGCATTGCCTACCAGTTTACTATTTTTCATACAGTAAGACAGTAGTTTGCCATTAGTTGTGAAAGTAGTTTGATAGTAGCAGCAATAATTATAGTTTTTTAATTAAATGTGTGTTTGTTGCAGACTTTGTGGAAAGTGAATTGGAGAAGTTTGGACATCGTATGAAGCAGTTTTATCCCTAGCATGGGAGAGGCGGAAGAGAATGTTCATCAGTGTTCAAGGTGCTGTAGTGTTTTGGCAAATCATGTGATTGATAATGACATAAGTGCAGTGTATTGTGCTGCTTGTGAAATGCAGGGCTGTGGACCGCCACTTGTGTCTAGGTTCAGAAATACTTCCCATGATTGTCTGGAAGTGGCTTCGTTGAGCAGTAGCCACAACATGTTATCAGTCAGTGATGATGATGATGATGATGATGGTCATTCTCAGTCTCACAGCTTGAATGATAGTGCTTTACACAACGATGTGCTTGGTTTATCTGAATCAGTGAATGTGACTTTTGTAAATGGTATTGACAGTGGCATCAACGATGGTTCGTTTGTGTCGGCTGGTGTTGCCTGTAGTGACCAGTTGCAAGACTCTGATTGTGTTAGCACTGGCACAGGTCAGAGCTCGATGGCAAGGCTGACGAAGTTGGCAGAAATGTTAGCACAGGATGAAGACATTTCAGCTCATTATAGCAGTGTTGCTGCCGATGATGATGATGGTGATGATGATGATGCTGTATGCTATCAGTCTGGGATTGACTCGGAAGACAAAAGTTCAATCAAGCATGCCACACGCTTGAGTTCTGACTGCGATGGAGGATTGCCTGCAGAGTTGAGTAACGATGAGGCTGATGGTAATTTGGATGAGGTCGTTGTGCCTAAGGCTGACCAGCAGACATTAGATGCAGTTTCTCGGATATTTTCCGTGACACGATGTCTTCTAGTCAGTCATCAGACCACTGTAAACTCAGTCAGAGGTAGTTGATGTTCAGGTCCTGCCTATTGTTGCACCGCAGTTTTAAGACATGATTGTAACATTAAGGCAACTAAGTTGAACTAACTGTGCAGTAATTAACTAATTATGATTATAATTTAAAACCGTTTTTGAGATTTACTCTCTTATCTTTTACTCGAATGCAGTTTCAACAAATGGTTGTGTTCATTGGTGCAGGGAATGATTTTGCAATGTCGTTGGATGAAGCTGCCAAGCTGGCATCTGTGGTAAGTTGTGAACAGTTGTACTGTTGTAGCTTTGTTCATTATACGTGCATTACACTTATTTGCTCAAAATTTCACCACCAACAAGAATGCACACACAGTGAATAAGCAAGACAGTCTAGCTGCTTGCATTTACCCTTAAGTGCAGAAAAAGGTAAAATCATCTGACACTGACTAATGCAGTATATTACACTTGTTGCAGTTAGAGGTGAATTAATTTTGTATCAAACACACGTCTGAAACTCAAAAAATAACAGATTGCTTAAAGGTCGAGAATGATGCAAAAGTGATCGTTGGAGGCAAATAATTTTAAATATATCCATTTTTGTAACTTCTCCATAAAAAATTTGCAGCACTTCCCCACTGAGTTTTGAGTAGTTTATAAGAAGAAGAAGAAGATTTTACATAGAGAGCTAGGTCCATTGTGTGGGAGCTCATCTCCTTTGCAGTACTGTGAGCTGGCGAGGGTTAAACCTAATTACACTAGCGTACAACCCAAGTCGACTCGGTGGCCAGCTCTATTGAACAGCTAGTGCCTTTAACCGACTGGGTCAGTATGCCAGCAGTTCGAGTAACAGGGCTTACTGTTACAAAGAACTTGTTATTTCTTCCCTGTAGTGATGGCCGTAATCACCCTCAGTACTCATTTTGCCTACCCATGGAATGATGGCCAGGCTGATTCGATCTGGGTGATTTGGTCGAATACGAAGATGGTAGTCCCACGAATAGTCACCCATCTCAGTACTAACCTGGCCCAGTGTCGAGTAACTTTGTTGATGTGACCAGCAGTGTTACCTCCAGGCTAAGCCACCACCATATATACTCGTAGTTTATAAAAATGTGCCTTATTTTTAGAAAGTCAGAGAACTTTTAAGTTTACTTGTTTACCAGGCCAAACACAGTTTTATAAGAGTAAATCAAATTTGAACATAGACGCTGCAGCACTTAAGTTGGTACATGAAGGACTTTTGATGTTCTCACGTTCATTTTAACTCCGTGCTGTCACTGGCCACTGTTTGTTCCAGTAGATTGTTGCGGTGCAGCATCTTATTTAATTGTTGTCGCTGTTCATATTTTTTGTTGGTTTGTTATTTATGTGCAATTAGCCAGTGCACTCCATTGTAGTCTATAATAAGAACATTGCTGTTGATGTGCAGCATGGATCATTAGATACAATGTCAAGAAGAAGGAAGGGTGGACATGATTGCAATGATACTGGAGCTGACAGTAGAACTAGCATGTCAGCAGATGACAGCCGTTGTGACTGCTGCAGTGTGCTCACTCACCAACAGTCCCACATAAAAACTGCTGCCAACTCGTAAGTGCCATGGCCATATGCACGTGCTACTTTTATTTTTTGATATTGTTAGCAAATAAAGGTAAAGGTCGTCAATTTGTATAGCGCACAACTAACGATTTGTATAGCGAGCACGTGCACGCCTCTAATGCGCTTTCGTCACTAACCAGAGCCGCCTGCCACACGGCCACCGTGTGCAGCCTGCAGACACAGGCTGGCGCAGCGGCCGGCTAGGCAACTCCAGTCAGCTGTACCAAGGTCTCCACCTTCCGTAACCCATGTAAATGAGTTACTACTCATTTTACCGTCCCACGGAGGGTAGAAGGCTGAGTCGACCTAGTGTAAATGTAGTGACGTAGACTGATTTTGATCAGAGCTGGTAACAGTTGGAATTTTTTTATTAGTTAACTTTGCAGAAATTGACTTGAATTAATTGTTAATTTTAATTGAAATATATAGTGGTTATTGTATAAGAAAATGCGTGTTGTTACATCACTTAGATACACAGCATTTTGTTAGTTTGTTAGTTTGATAGTTGATACGTATCATTGGAATACTGTCAGTCAAAGAATTTTCCATGAAAATATCTCAAAGTTTTTTTTACTAGTCTGGGTCTGTAGCTGAAGCAAAAGCTTACAGGAACTGAAAGTTTGGTGTGAAGGTTTCTCATGATAAATAATTTACGGTGCTGCCTGAATATTGAAAGTCAGTGAGGTCGCTGAGTCCTGAGACTTGGAAACTTAGATGTAAAGGGCAAAGAATGGAAAGTTGTTGAGAGCTGTGATTTTTTGTGTTGCTTCTTGCTGATACAACTTCAGCTGTGTTACCATGTTGATGTTGGGTGGCAGCTAACACTGTGGGATTCCATATGCCAAGTGACCCTCCATAGCTCTGAGACTGATTCCCATGAAGAACTATTTTTCAAATTAAAGTTCTCACAGTTTTTTTGTGAAACGTGAATTTATTTTCTGAATATAGTAACACAGAATGTATGTTATGTAATTTAAATATACTGGTTAATAAATTGGAAACTGGAACTCATTTCATAAAGGCTTGTGTGAATTGTGATAAGTGAGATGCAGTCTTTTTACCATTTTGACTCCGTAGCTAGCAGTTGTGGTGTATTTTGATGTACAGAGCTGACAGGAAGTTATCATCGTCATGTTCATCGGCAGCGGCATGTGGTGCTTGGCTGCTGAAGCTGCTGCTGCTGCTGCTTGCTCTGCTGCTGCTGATCTGTGTCTGTGGTGTGAGGCCGGGCTGGTGTCGACTGGCTGGTCTCCCTGTTGACTGGAAGCTGAGACACTTTGCCGGCTCTCCTCCTGTCTAACACTGGCTCATTCATACAGAGATGTTATCATATCAAGGACTTTGTGTTCAAGGTCAAGGGCAAGATGACTGAGGCTAAGGCTGCTGTTCTTTGTCCTCGAGACATGTTGAGGACGATGCCAAGTCCTCGAGGACGCATTATTGCATTCATATTTTGCCGCATACAGAGAATACAGTGTTTCAGTGTTTAACATTTGTCTGTTGCTTTTTGTTGGTTTTACAAGTATGTAATCTCTGCCTGAGTTGAGTGCTGCACTAATGAAACAGTGTTGCATGAATGAAACATTTTGTTAGCCTATTTATTGCAGCCACTGGCAAAATAAAACATAAAAATACTATGCTAGAAGTAAACAAAATAGAATGTACATCGCAGTCATGCATTTCATAGCACTGTTCTAAATGTTATTAACTAATCAATGCACCGGCCCTCCTAATAGGCTTGCCATGTTCCTCTGTCCTTCTGTCTGTCCGTCTCATATGAGCTCCTAACTAAAACTAAAAAGATGTAGAAAAACTAAAAATTGGTGTCAACATTCTCTAGAACATGATAACTACCAACCATTGCCAAAAAATCCATTAAAAACCCCTATTTTAGCGTTCAAGGTCATCTAAGGTCATTAAATTCGGTGGCAATCGAGTGTACCACTTTCTATTAGTGATTAATAGTAACCTAGGCCTTATCTTGCACCGTTATTGAGATACAGCGACTTACTGGCTAAAAGTCGCAAATTTTTCCCACCCTTCTCATTTAGCGCCCTCGTTCGAGGTGACCCCCTTCTAATTTGTGGAAAAGCTTTATGGTTCCTGAAACTAGAGTCTTACAGGCAGCCGATGGTGAAGATTTAGTGATCCTAGCTTGCACCGTTTTTGACTGATCCACCCGTGTGACAGACAGACAGACGGACAGAATTGCGATGGCTAAGACGCGCTGAAAGCAGTAGCTGCTTTCGCACGTAAAAATGAAGGGACGCCGCACGACTACAGTCCAGGGTGCAGGTATTCGCCAGCGGTTACTATGCTGTCGTTGTCGGCAGTGGGACGACAGCGACTTGTCAGTGTGGTAGTGCGTGATTGCAGAGACTCGTAGGAACCGGTCGCCTCTGTAATCATCGAGCCGCGAGCTGCCGCTGTTAACTGGGTGTATCCGTGCCACTCGCTGGCACTGTCTCGCGGTCTCACCAGCCTGGCATAGTTGTTGTTGTCGCGTGATGTGTACGTTGTCGTAGTCGAGTCGTCGTGTTGACTACCGAGTGTCTCAGTCGGCGATGTCTGATGTGGCTGCCACTTTGACGGTCGTTCGACGTGTACGGTGTTAAACCGTTGATGTGGTGGGCACGCGTCCATGGGAGACGACGCCATCACGCGAGGCAGTGTCTTACTGTGCAAGACTGCAGTCTGGTTATTACCGGAATCACAAGATTTAACATTGACGCCGTTGTCAGTGTTATTGACGACGTCGCTTGCGCTGCGTGTGACTTCGTCGTGAATGCAGGAAGCTTCTGCGTCATCGTTGTGGTCGTCGAGTGCCGAATGTTTTTCCGCTGCTGTTTAGTCAATCAAACAAACAAACAAGCACACGATCAACCAAACGGTCTATCATTTAATATGCCAGTAAAACGAAATAATATGTTATTATCAGCCTTATGGTGCGTTCAGAGCGACAGAAATGAAATGATCTGAACTGACTAATACATTTCAGTTTAGCTCGTTTCATTTTATTCAATTTCATTTTTGTCGCTTTGAAGTTTAAACACGCCATTAGAAGTTAGAACAAGTAGCAGAACACATTACACGATTAGGTCTTCGAATGAAGAGACATTGATCTTAATTCTCCGTGCTTACCTTGTCCGTCTGACACTGCTGGCATGCTGAGCTTGCGTGTCAGTGCAGACTTGTCTTTGTCATCTAATGTAGGCCTACGTCGATATCTCTCACTACTGCTTCTATTGAAATTGACGCAGCTCGTAGGCGGTCTAGTGTTAGCGACGTTAGTTGAGCGCAGACGCCTCAATATCAACCATGCTGGCTTCTTGCTGCGTGATATCTCACTCTGTTGTCTGCTCGTCGCCATGTTGCGCTGGTAGCTGCCGGCCGGCGGATGCAGGTGAACGCTGGGGTCGACAGGCGACATCAGCGCTTTTAAGTCAATGAATACGTCATCGTCGTCGTCGTCATAAGTGACGTCAGCTGGCGCTGGCGGTGACGCAGTTTCTGACGAAAGCTTTGACGCTACTGGTGGTGATGATGACGATGATGCTGAGTTTACTGACGTCACGTGAGTCGTCACTGATGAGGATGATGACGCTGATGACGTCGATAATGATGTCGACCGTGACGTCACTGGCTCAGATGTGGAGATGGCTTTTTGTTTCGGTGTAGCTGAAACTTCGAATAACGATTTACTTGCCTTCCTGCATGAACAAGTAGCCATATGCATAACTTATGTGGCCGTACTCGGTTGAAGGTATAGGCCTAAGGACTACGCTTATTTTAATCAGTGTAGATTTTTAACGTAGTCCACTTTTTCCACAAATTTTTCCCACGCTCCCAAGTCCCAAGCAACGGCCTTAGTTGTTTATACGAAATCTTTTTTTCCACTATAGGCCAGGAGTGAAGGATTGCGGGATTTTTTTGCGTCTTTTAGTTGTCGGTTTTTATTTTAAGTTCTTTTTATTCGCCAATTTTCTGTTCGATTAGGATTGGTACTCCAAGCTTTATGGTTCCGAGCATTTCGAGCACGTGTTGATTTTTTTCTGTAACATATAATTTACGATATCATGTTTTGATGTACGGTGTACAATATCGTTATCAGAAATCGTATTTACGGCTTAGTACAGCAACTTGAGACATGTAGGTATAAAAAAATTCGAAGATAACCTTCCACAGCAGCAAGATACAGATGCCATCTTCGTCAGTTGGGCGTATCTTCACAGACGCAATGAGCAGATGTTAGCAAGCCGCATAATGTATATTGTAGTTTCAGGCTGTTAAAATTAATACACATACGAAACACAACATGTAGCAAAAGTACTGAGAATTGAAAAGTGAATTGCACAGAATACCCCGCCTTAAATGTACCTGAATCACATCTGGATGTCATCAAGACAAAATCTAACATGATCATGACTAATACCACGACCGTTTTTGACTAATTTGGGTATATTGGTTTTAAATTACGAACAGGCTATGCGTAAGTCGATTTATAATGATCGAAGCTTCACTTTACCTTGCAGTATATGAAGCACTGCGTCGCGTCGGTCAGTTGACTGAGTTGACATGGTTCATGCGCACCCGACAAGTCGACGGTCGTTTGCAAAAAATGACAGCCTTATATACTACGTTCTAAGAGCTTGTTCGTTTCCTGTTGTCGTGCTTGGCGCAAAGCATTTACTGCTTTCACGTGTTCAACAGCCTGTTGAACACTTGAAAGCAGTGAATGCTTTGCGCCAAGCACAACTCTGTGCTACAGTAGGCCTACATGGACGACGATCTTCATCCTTGATCACCGACTCACTGAGTGCTCTGAATGTCTTTTGACGTGTAGGTCTAACTAAGTCTAACTCTTCGAATTTGAGCTCCTTGTCAATGTCCGTTGAAATTCGGAACGTGGAAACGTATAGGCCTATGCTTACGTGTTACAAGAAATCCGAGCTAATGCTCATGAGACGAGCCAGAGCCTATAGCAGTTTCTGTTTGGACGTAATCTTGATCTATCCCCATTCATTTCGTTGCAATTCACTCTTGAGCAGCCAAAAATCGCCAAAAAATTACTAAAAACGCCTATTTTGAGGGTTTAAGGTGATTAAAGATCATCAATGTTGACAATCCTAAGAAGCTCGTTGCCAATGCTTATTATGTTAGGCAGCATGTCTGTGCCTATCTGCAACCATTTTCACGCTAAACAAGCCAACAGCGGATAAATAATCACTTTTTAGAGCGGTGACACCTCTTTGACACCTGCGTGCGGGTCGCCTCACTTTGTAAGAAATCGAATTTGCGAGGAAAGGAAATGGAAGAAAAATGGTAGATTTTGGCAATGTGTGGAATTTGCAAGAAACAGAAAATGCAAGGTTGTGATAAAGTTGAATCTGCCAGGAAAGGAAATTGCAAGGAATGAAATTTGCAAGGAGACCGTTTTGCAAGTAAAGGTTACATTCTTATCACACGCTTAATGTAGGTTGATGAATGTTCAGAAATGATTAACAGTGAATATAACACTAACAGCAAAGTAGGCTACATTTTTTAAACTCTGTTAATGTAAGTTACTTGAAAATAGATGTGCAGACATTTGACGCCATCAGCGAATTTAAAACGTTTAAATCATTTTGTGGTCTGAATGTACAGTTGATTGTGGCAGGCATAAAGTTTACCTCTACACTTATGCAGTTCGGTGTACTGCATAAAAAATTAATACGCTTTATGTTAAATGTTTAAAACAGAATGCAGTTACTCTCACATGATATATCCAGGTATGGCACACCAAATACTGCCGCCAGCGGAACTGATAAACACAAAATAATCCGTCAATAGGCTATAGGATATGCATTCGTTACAAAGTCCATTCCTTGCAAATTCAGCGCCCCCCTGCGTGCGCAGGCCTCCTTGAACATAAAGGGTCCGGACTTGGATTGCTAAAATCTGCATTTAATGCTGAAAATTTCATACTCAGGCTGTTTTGTTCTATTTCCAGCTATTTCGGCGCAATTCACTCTTGAAATGCGTGTCGCGAAAAATTTACTAAAACCCGTTATTTTGGTGGTTCATAGTCATTCAAGGTCATCGATGTTGACATTCCTATAAAGCTTGTTGCCAGTGCTTGTTATGATACTCAGCATGTCTGTGTCTATCTGCAACCATTTTCACGTTAAATGAGCTAATAGCGCTAAAATAACGTCTTTTTAGAGGGGTGCCTCTTTTTCTCCCTTTCGTTCAAGAGGACCCCCTTGACCCAGCGGCACGAAATTTGGTCACAAAGTATTAGAGACTCTAGGCTATCATAAGGTTAAAACCCGAAGTCTCTATCTCGCCCGTCTCCAAACGGTACCGAGTTGTGACAGACAGACGGACAGACGGACAACTGCTAGATACGGAGTCAGACGGACACCAAGACGGAACATGAAATCTGAGCTAATGATCATTCATGAGACGCGCGAGAGCCTATAGCAGTTCCTGTTCGCAGGTTGTTTTGGTCTATCTCTATCCATTTCGTTTCAATTCACGCTTTTGCAACGAAAAATCGCCAAAAAATCACGAACCCCCCCTTTTAAGGGTTCAAGGTCATTCAAGGTCATCGATGTTGACATTTCTAAGAAGCTCGCGCCAGTGCTTGTTATAATAAGCAGCATGTCTGTGCCTGTCTGCAACCATTTTTACGTTAGACGAACCAATAGGCCTAACGGTAGAATAACGCCTTTTAATGGGGTGTCCTTCTTTCGCTTCCTTTTTCGGAGGGATTCCCACACCCAGTGGCATGAAATAGTGTCACGAAATACTAGAGACATTATGCTATCATATGATGAAAACGCGAAGTATCTGTCTCACTTGGTCTTGAAACGGTACTGGGTTGTGACAGACAGACGGACGGACAAACGGACAGACAGAATTACCATAGCTAATACGCGCTATAGCTAGATGCTATATCGCGCGCGTAAAATTCAGCAACGACTGGATTCAAAGCAACGAAGCAACGCAGTTGTGTTACAAGTTATATAGCCTTTAGCAAAATCATGAGCATGTGTGACGACTGCTGTAGGTGTCTTGAGTACGACCAACGGGCAATAAGTAAAGGGAAAACCCCTAAGTTTTCTTATACGCCTACTGCTACCCTGGACCTGTAGGTCTAACCTTGCTTCCGCCAACTATATTAGGCCTGTTATCTATTACTATTCTCATTATTAGCTAATCAGTACTGTGCAACACTGAACGATCTGTTCTGTAACCTGTGTTAAACTTATTATCATCTAAATTCACTTACCAATAAAGCGAAAATATGACGTTTTTTGCTTTGCATGCAGGTTCACGCAAGCATTTTTGTCGGACTGCTTCACTTTTAGCCTCCCTATTCTTTCCCAGTGCTTCTGCCGTGATTGACTCAGTAAACTATAGCCTATATCGGTAGAAATTGATAACAGAATATGATTTTCAGTCTATTACACACAGTTGCATAACTAAAAAAACTTCTTTGAACGTTCCTCGTGATTTAAGCAAAGTTTGTATACACTAAAAGTTATAATTGAAACTGTCCCATTGAAATTGTCTTAGAGGGCCCAGGGTATTATCCAGCCCTCTCCCTGTGGAAGGGTGTACACCCCCATTAAAATCTTGACACTCCCAACAAAAAAAGATACCAAGGGTGTTGTGGTAGAAACCAAATGTATTTGATGAAACCTATGTTATTTCTGCATATTGCTTTTATTACTTTTCATTAATTCACAGTAAACTGTAACAAACTGCGACCTATTAAACTGTTTTGGCAAAAACAACCGCAAAATCTGATTTTTTAAGTTTTCAAATTTCGGAAAACATAGCAAATTTGTAGTATCCATTGAATGTCCAAGAGCCAAAAGTGTTTTAGCTTCAGGGGGTTTCGCCCCCTTGACCCCTGACCAGGAGCTCTGCCCCTAGAC
>Ga0209367_1008581_pt1 | contig 13958 bp, 14 predicted proteins | sample WorMetLIZISLAND2_FD_187412 | JGI IMG/M metagenome (GOLD analysis project Ga0209367, IMG submission 187412) | Marine gutless worms symbiont microbial communities from Max Planck institute for Marine Microbiology, Germany - Olavius geniculatus... ... | reverse complement strand
CAAACAGGTTATCAAGAGAGCCAGACAGACCAAGTGCTCGACCCGTCGACACCCAGCGCCGCCACCCTGGCCGGGGTCCACCGACGACAGCAGAATGTGACTCTCAGAGACCTTATGGGAGAGCTCCAGCGAGAACTTGACGCTGAATCGCGACAACTCTCGATCGTCTGCAGAAAAACATTGCACTGTACGTAGAATTTACACGCATACGATTATTACATCTTACCAGACACGCCGCTGTCCGTCGAAATGCTGTCCGAAATGTCCGGTGTTCGTCGAAAAATTGCAACTTCCTGCACCGCCTAACTTTTCAACCGACGACTCCGCTTTATCTAATAATGTCGTACACTTTATTTTTCGAAAGCCAAACGTAAGCTTGTGACTATAACCGTCTACTAGAAAATCGTGTCGCAAAACAGTGTAAACGTTAAGATGATTGCTACAATACCGAGACGTTGGTGGCTTAGCAGTGTAACGGTTAGGACGTTAGACTTGTGATAACGAGGTCATTGGTTCGACTCCCGGTCGGATCGCTATCAAGTGGTTAGTACTTAGATGGGCGACTGTTGGCGGACCGGTATCTCGGCATCTCGGTATATAACTAACACCAAGGTCAACTCAGCCTTCCATCTTTCCAAGGTACCAAGGTAGGTAGCTCGAGTACCGGCCAATCTGGCTAGGGTTATGGCGGGCCGCGTTCACGTGTGTCAAGTGGCAGCACTGTGTAATTTTTATATGGCAGGTGACGTTCTGTAGCTATGAGACAGGGTTTCCTATATAAAAAGCTATACCATTTAACCATTAAACCAAACGATGTAGAATACCGAGACAGCGCAGTTCTTTCTCGATGTCGGCGTGCTCGTCGAGCGTCGACAGCGTGAGCCAGGTCTCAGCGATGAACTGATAACAGTCGTCGGTCTGCAGATCTCGCACGGTGATCGTCGACAGGTACCAGCCCGGTGCCGCGCCGGTGTTGTCATGCCAGACGACCAGCCGACTGACTCGACCCAGCGACCGGTCACTGGCCACGACGAACACGTCACGTGACCCGCGCTGGAAGGAGCCGGGACGACACAGATGACGTACCCCGGGAGATGTGCCGCCTTCGCCCGACAGCTTCACGCTTACGTTTGCCGTCGTTCCTACCACGTTCACATAACGACGGTCCGTGCGAGATGATGTCTAAGAAGCTAGAACTGAGTCTTTCACGAGCATTTGAAAACCATGACGAGGCACGGGTGTGTGTGTTTTTTGGCACTCCAATTGTTCAATTTCGAGTCCAGTTGTTCGCTGATGCGAGCAATGGATGATCGCATAGAGCGCTGCGTATCTTTAGCTCATTCCAATCAGATGCCGCTTCCGTGATTGTAAAAGCGCCTCTGGTCTTGAGTCCGTCTTATGCAAGAAGCGCTATAGCAAGTACCGGACTTTACCTTTACCTTTCACCTTTACTCACTCGGACACCAGTTTACGCCAACTGAACATGTAAACGAAGCATGTGCATCGCACAGTGTGTTTATTTATCTTCAAGCTTTCGACGATTCTCGTTCAATCAATAACTTAATCAACCTTGGATTTCTAAAGTGGCCTAAATGATACAAACTACTGCTAGGGTTCACTAAAAATAAAACGTAGATAAATCCAGTCCAGTAGACGGAAGGTCGTTCAACGTCCGTGGGCTGACGACCGGGAAAGCCCGGTTAGCGACGATTGTCAACTTGACCGGAGGCATAGCCTATACTCAGGGAAAAATTACCAGGCCGAGTTAATTTCTGGTGTTTGATTACACATAATCACTGATCCAAGGCGATCAAAACCAAACACGTTACTACTGAGCCAAACCGCACGTTCAAAACAAGAAAAAAATGAAAGGCGTTTAAAATAACAAACAGAAGTCTAACCAGCGCCGGGAAGTTTGCCTGTGACGACGAGCAGCTGGTAGCGGAATGGGCCGTCCAGCCCACACAGAGGCACGCTGCTGTAGCGCCGCCGCTGTACGACGTCCCAGTAGTGTGACAGCGTCAGTCCAACGACGACGAACGTCAGCAACAGACAGGTGCTTGATATGACAATTGCATTGCCAGAATACAATGCGTACTGCACGACATATCATCACACGCAGAGCTCACAATCGCGTCTCAAGCAGTGTCAGGCAGTGGCGTCGTGCTGGCCGGGGGAAAACAGGGAGGACAGTTTCCCCTTACATTTTAAATTGTCGGGAAAATGTCGGAGAAATTGTCCGAAAATTTTCGTTTACAAAGCAAAATTCAAGACTAAAACTCATTTTGGAAAAATTTAAAGGCAAAATTAAAATTCTGAGCACTCAGAATTTTTGGTAAAAATGTGAAACTGTCAAAATTTTGTTGGAAATTTGCCAGAAAATTGCCACTTCCTAACCCGCCTGCTTTTTTAACCCACGACGACGCGGCTGTCAGTTGTAATGACAATGTATAATAGTAGTGATACTAGTTTTAAACTGACATAGCATAAAAATGCGGACCTTTGCCAAAAAAGAAGCAAACGGCTGCAAATGCCATAAGCAACATCTCCAGCACAACGTACGAACGCACAAAGCCATGACGAAAAAAGCTAGACAGCAGAAGTTGACAGAAGAAAATGTTACAAACTATTTCATTCGGCAAAATACGCTTTATTCACTCGTTACTTATGCAATGTGCTTATAAAGTTTTAAAAGATTTTTTAATAACAACGGGTATACGGGTTTTACGGATTGTTTCCGTATTGCAATGATAACCTGATTTTAGTGGTCGGAGATTCGTCAAGAAATCATTCCGCTTGCCTTCGTTAGGCTATCATAGTGGTACTGGCAACAATTTAGTCCGACAGCTACCACGGGCCGGAAATCAAAATGCGTGAGATAGACTTCCTTCCACTTCCTTACCCTCTCCCTCCCCTTCCATTCACATTTTCTGCCCTGTTTTTCTTTTTTCTTTTCTTATTCCCTGCCTTTTTTCCCGTTTTCCCTCTTCTTGTCCCGTGAGTTGACTGAAAATGCGCGAGACTCACACGAAAAGCCGGAGACTTGACATGGCTGTAGTCGGGTTACCATTTATTAATCATTGGCTGGCAACGCGCAAGCTTAAGCATGCCCTTAAATTCAGGCAGTTTCTGTACGCGTATCTCTCTGTCTGTCTGTTTTCCTGTCCGCATACCTTGCGTTCACAGCTTGCCGCGTCGACAGCGATTTTGCCTACCGGCTTGACTACTGTACGAAATACTGTTCCTTTTTGAAGCATAAGCAGTGATAGTAGTCGTAAGTACCGGGACGGGTTGAAAGATGAGTCGAGCGGAGACAGGCATCTCGGAAAGGCCGAACTGCGCTACCACGCGGTCACAGCGGCAGACAGTCGTCTGGCTGGTCGAGTTGATGACTGTGCAGCCCCGGGTCTCCCAGACGTCTGCCGCAGCGTCAAAGTACTTGCACTGCAGGGACTTCAACGTGACGACAACCACCAGCGTCATGTCTTCAGAGTTCGCGTTGCTCAGCGTCATATAGAACGTTTCTCTCTCACCCAGTCTGGAAATTATAACAAAAATACCTGTTTTCAGTCAACCATTATTTTTAATGTGAGACTACACGCGGGGTCTAATGTACAATCCAACCAAACACTGAAAGCCAATGGCGTAGCGAGAAATGTTAATTAAAGGAACCTTGCATTTGCGAACTGTTGCGTAGGGACTTCAAAAGCTGAATTCTATTTTTGCTGTCAAGCTGCGAACGCCTGAAAGGCAAATCAGTGAGACAGTCTAGTATAGTCTTAATGCAGAATGTTTCAGAACGCACCTAAACGGCAGGATAACGTAGCGCAGCAGCTCGTGTCGTCGCGAAGTCGCGTTCCAGACTAGCGGAAACGAGTCGAACGAGTCGTACAGGTCGCGACGCGCCATTTGCTCGTAGCCGATGAAAACGTCCAGTGAAACGGTCGACGACGGAAAATTATTCGCTGCTTGGGCGCCGTCGCCTGGAGAAGTAGCGTAAGCCGCTAGTTCTGCCGTCAGTACGACGCCGTCGTCGATGACGAGAGACGACGCGTTGATTCGCGTGAACTTGGATTCGCGCGGCAACAGCTCTACGCGACTGCTGCGTTCCACAGCCAGAATGTTTGCGTTCAGTTCAGTAACCGCTGATGGCCCCGCAGCATTCTTGAAAATCCTGGCACCGCTGCCGCCGCTCCAAAACGTAGAGGAAATGCCGGCGTGCGTCAGTTGGACCTCGATGTTATCGGCGGGCCGCAGTCCGCTCAGAGCCAGGTAGCTGCCGTTGACGAATGCAAACGCCACGCGGACCAGTTCCGACGTCACAAGCAGAGCGTCCATGAAACCCCACGTGTACGGGTTAATTTTTGACTTTCACCTATACCAGTTGACCTTCATCTAATGGTTGACTTTCAGCCCCATGCTTAGTGGTTGACCTTCACCTCACGTGTACGGGTTGACGGCGAGCGTCGAGACGAACTGAAAGATCTCGGTATCGCCGTACTGGTCAACCAGCAGAGCCTGCGGGAAGTAGACCCGTGAGCCGAGACTGCTTGTGTAGTTCACGCGGATACTGAGACCTCTCACGCGACTGCCCCAACTGTGGAGGTAACCCGTATCAAACACCACTGGCTCCTCGTCCGATACTTTCGTCTGTACATTATCCGCGCTCAATATAGGCCTATACTTATTATCATCGTACACACAACATACAGTCAGTTAAACTAATACAAAGACGAGCTATCAAATGAACTACCAGCGCAGTCGTACAGCTACAGACGAGAAAATCGCATCAGTCGTCAACAAAACTGCGGGAAAACACACTTTTAGGTTTTTTCATAATCGTTAATTTTATGTTTCCTATCGTGCGGGAAAAAGCTGCATCATGCAGGCCACTCGTACGTCGGTTTTAAGCAAAAAGTAATTTTTTATATTGTGTGGATTCAGCTGCCGCGTCAGCGTGTCATATAATAAACGTACTACATAGCATGACACTGTGTTGTGTCTTTAGCTTTACATGCCAAACTTTTAAAATGTCATTAACTGCAAACTTCTAAGCATCTCAGAAAGTATTATTAACGATTATTAAGTTGAGTAGGCCTATTGTGCAGTTATAATGCAATCCTACACTTTGTCTCAGATATATTTTTCGCAGCTGAGTATCTCAAGTCGTTTTTATAATCACCAGTAATACAGTCTACGCGACTGGCAATATACGGCAATACTGTATCATAGTTATTTTAATTAATCATGTGTGTTTATTGAACGGGATATACTCATAGATGTAAAACGGTTAGAAACTATGGGCTCGTTCAAGGACAACAGGAACTAGCGGAACTAGCTTATACCCCGTTTACACGATCAAGCTGGCTCGACGAGCTGCTATACGTTAGCTGGACGAGCCAGCTTGATGTTTGCTCGACGTTTGCTCGACGTTTGCTCGATGTCTGTTCGATGTTTGGTCGATCGTGTAAACGGGGTATTAGCCTGTAATAAGAAGAGCGTTAATACGTCCAGCGAAAACCGTTTATTATAAGTTTCAAAATTTGTCCAATCGAGTTTCGAGTTCGAGTTTTCACTCGAAACCGTGCACTAACCCTGAACCTAACCCTAACCGTAATCAGTACCACAACTCGACAATTTTTGGCTGAAAATGTCGAGTATCGTTACCCGGTGTTCGATGCATTTTTGAATTTCGCAACTCGACGATGCGTCAGACATCGAGTAGAGGGCGCTAAATTTACAAGGAATGGAATTTGCAAGGAAAGGGGTTGTAAATTGCAAGCAAAAAAATGCAAGAAAAAACCAAAAAAAAATTCGCAACCGTGTGAAATTTGCAAGAAAGGGACTTTGTAAGGATTGCGTATTTTATAGCCTATTGACGGACTATTTTGTGTCTATCAGTTCTGTTGGCGGCAGTATTTGGCCTATTATACCTGTATATATCGTGTGAAAGTAATTGTATTCTGTTTTAAACATTTAACATAAAGCGTATTTAACTTTAAGGGAGTATACCAAACTTCATAAGTGTAGAGGCAAACTTTACGCCTGCCAAAATCAACTGTAGGCCTACATTTACACCACAAAATGATTTAAACATTTTAAATTCGCTGACGATGTCAAATGTCTGCACGTTTATTTTCAAGTAACTTATATCAACTGTGTGATAAAAAATGTAGCCATTACTTGAAAAAACGTTTCCTTGCAAATTTCACACATTGCCAAAATCTACCATTTTCCTTCTATTTTCCTTTCCTTGCAAATTCCATTCCTTGCAAAGTAAAGCGACCCATTGAGTAGAGGGAACTCGAAACTCAAAAATTAACCCAACGATTTTCTATCCTCGTTTATTATTGCCATCTTCATCAGCGTGATAACAGACGTAATGTCAATTTGTGAAAGTGATAATGATTGCACAGACCTGAAAGATGACGATCATAATCCTGTCGATGAGCTGAACGGTGCTTTCAATTGTGACCCGACGCCCAATCACCCACGACACGTTACCGACGTCGCCAGCTGACGTCATCGTGTCGGCCGCCAGGTCTCCGTTGACGATATCCAGCAGGTTGCCGGCAGCGTTGAGGAAGTACTCGGGCGCAAGCTCTCTGCTTTCGACGCCCTGGGTGATGTGCGGCTGGGTCCGTTGAAGCAACTCGTTCAGCAGATCCAGCACCAAGTCGTAGTATGACTGCTGGCGTGGAAACTCATCCCCGTGCTCCTAAATCCGTACAGAACCAGCGTTAAACATTTTCACTGGGGCGTGGCCGAAGAAGGGAATTAGGAGGAGCTTCCCAATTCCGTAAATTTTGCGCTGTCAAAAAATAGTAAAAAAATCTTCTTGCCGGAAAATTTTCGTCAAAAAACGCAAAAGTTGAAGCTAAAAAACTTTTATTTTAAAACAAAATATTTCGACCGCTTTTTTGTCGCAAAATAACCGACGATTTACGTTATTTATACTAGGGGAGACAACAGTTGTTGCCTGCTAACAAGAAATAGCAGGTCGCGTAACGAGCAATGCAGAGTAGATCATGACCGACAGAGAGAATACTGACGGTAATAAGATAGAGTGCAAACGTCATCTGCTGGACAAGCTGTAGACTGGTGGTAGGGTGGACTGAAGCGTTGACGACGTCCAGCACGTGTGCACGGATCAGCGTCCTGTAGTGTTGATGCTGATGGCGAAGTCTATTTATAGCACCGCCCCGTCTGTTGATGACGTCATTGGATGCGTCAATGTTCAGCTGCAGCAGCAGACTGATGACGTAATGCAGCCCGCAGCTCGGGCTTGACGCCAGAACTTGCTGAGCCAGTTGCTCATAGGCGACCTTCGTTAGGAACGACAGCCGAGGCACAGGAGGCGACACCACGCGAATTTCCCTGAAAATATACCACATGACAATAACAAGAAGCCCAGCCGTTGCTAGGTAAGGAGGAGGGGTCCGACTTCGTACCGAGCCGTCAAACAATTCTATTTACCTGTTCAGGCAGTTTTCCGTTTAGCCACAACACACGCGTTGCAGATGGACGACAGACAGACAGACAGACAGGCAGACGGCTTGCGCGATAGGCGCGACCGTTAGTACGGTCGGCCAATAATAGTGTATAAACGAACATCAGTAGGCCTATGTCGATTGACTTCAGAGGCGCTAAACAGACAGTTGCAGCAGTACTATACAGCTAGAGCTAAGCCTATTGTGTTGCATCGTGTAATTTGTAGGCTTTTATATAACTTTAGTACTGCGGCAAAATTATCATTCAAAAAACTTTTTTTAAAACATTCGATCAGCACACGTCGTATTTTGTTTATGGCAGTCTATGTGTGGTCAACTGTTCATCACAATCAATCAATCAATCAATCAAAAAATAACCACTTACAAAATTGACCAGTGGTGTACAACATACCTAAAAACTAAAATAAAACCTAAAGATAATGTACAAAAGTAAAAACTACTAGAGATAAAAAGCTCGCTGAAACAGTAAAGTTTTCAAGTTTCGTTTGAATAACGCAGTGTCAGATAGTTCTTGAAGTGACGGTGGCAGACTGTTCCACGCAGCTGGTGCAGCGTAGGAAAACGCTCGTTGTCCGAACTTTAGTCGTGTGCGTGGTTGCTCATAGCGGAGACTGCTGCCGGACCGAAGTCGTGTTCGTGATGTGACACTGGTTGTTTGTGTGACAATGTCAGTTAGATAAGACGGTGCTTGTGACGTCTGATAGTTAATAAATACTTGATGATAAACTAATAAATACTGACGCGTTGAGTGCGTGCCTGGTGGAGCCCAGTGAGTCGATGACGTCCACGTAAAGATGCACGATATCGACGTCTCCGTGCTGCTGAGACACATAGAAACTGACTTGCTCACGCGAGCCGCGGTACACTGGGTACCAGTGGTAGGACCGACCATTAACACAAATACCCATGTCACTCATGGCCAGTTTACACCTACGACTCCGACGCAACTTAACTCAATTGTTAAGTTGAGTTGCGTCGGCGTCGTAAGCGTGAACTCGAATTGCCGATGCGACTTATGTGTCGAGACTCAGTTTCTCATTCTGTAACCACGACTCGACTAGTGCGTTCACACCTACGACGCCGACGCGACTTGACTATCGCCGACAGTCGTCGACAGTTGAGTCGCATCGGCGTCGTAGGTGTGAACTGGCCACCACAGTACGTCATGACATGAGTCGTTGTACACTGGGTACCAGTGGTAAGACCTATCACTACCACCACCCTCGTGGTCGATGACGCTGTCGTTGATGTAAACGTAGTACTCTAGCAGCGACGCCGTGTCACTGTGGTCCTGCCACCCAGAGGACGAAAAGATAGTAGAATGGGAGAAGGAAAGAAAGACAGATCAAACGGAAGAGAAAGAGAGGAAAGAACAAAGAAAAGGAGAAAGGGTCATATCAATGTGGTCGTGCCAGCCGGAGCACGTGACCGTGACGCGGTCAACCAATGCCACGGCTACAGAGGAGGACATATTGCTTCCCTCAACGACCACCGTACAGCTGCCGTTGCTCGGCTGTGGAGGGGCGGACTCTAGCGTCAAGACCGCGAACCCGCTCGCTGAACTAGTCCTCGACCTCACGCGCAGCTGAAATCTACAAACGCGCGGGTACAGAGCGAACGAAAGAAACTGAACTCAGCTAAACTAAAATAAAATGAGCTAAACCAGCAAAAATATGTCGTTTTTTTCCAGTTCATCCATTTCAACTCACTGCATTTCTGTCGCTTTAAAAACGTCTTAAATACGTACAGCACAGTGTTCGGTTCGGTTCAGTTCAGTGGGTAAGATTTCTGTACATAAATTTGCGTCTACATGTAAATGTGTTGAAATTCGTCGACAAAGATTACAATAGCGCATTACTATTGTGAAAAATGCGAACCTGTAGGCGTATCCGGCTTGGAGAACGCCGCTTCGGATGACAAGGTTGCGCCGGTCGGCGCCTGTCGTGGTCGTGTGGAGATTGATTGGCAGCTCGACTCCGTCCATGCGAGTGACCGTCCACGCAAATACGGTGTCATGCCAGGGACAATCGGCACAGCCGCCGATCAGTTTGACGACCTGCGAGTTACTGACGACGAACTGATTCGTGTCTCGACACGACGCGCACACGATGCTCGCTACTAGCACCCGCGCCTCTGTCGTATACACCTGACACAATCGTAATTATATAAGAAGCTTAGTGGCAGAACGGTAGGATGTCGGACGTACGATTGCGAGGTCGTGAGTTCAACTGCCGGTCAGGTCGCAATCAACTGGTTAGTAGACTATTTGGACTGGTAAACCATTTAGGCATGATCAACATCAAGATCAACCTAGCCTTCCATCCCTACGGAGTAGGTAGATCGAGTACCGACTATCGACCTGCTTGGCTAGTGTCAAGGCGGGGCACGTTCACCTGTGTCGGGCGGCAGTTAACACTGTGTGATTCCATATGGTGCGTATTTGCGAACGTTTCAGTACGGTCTGCAGTGTATTATGCGAGTGTAATGAGGCATAATACACAGTATAGACTGTGTTGAAACGTACTTATTTCATGGCCGTAATCGACGGCTTGTTCTGCCTGGACAGAGGTGTGTTATTCAAATGCGAAACGCTATCAGTCTTCACGCTTGAGTGGAGAGAGATTATGGGCATTTATAACACGCCAGACATTATACACCGTGGTCCATAAAACCCGCCACTTTTATTTTTCGAATAGCTTAATAATTTCTGGCAAGCGACATCAAGAAAGAATTTGGCGCAAATGACTATAGTTTTGGCCACCTCACTTTAATACTGTCGCTACACTAGCTTGTGAAATGCAGAAGTCGTATTTTAGCCATTTACAACAATGAATTTATACTAGATAGCGCACGCCTAGGCTCAGAAATGATTAACTTAATAGCAACAAATACGATTAGCTACGATTGTATCTGAAAAAATCACACTTGTCACATCACATCCTGTTTATTACAGCATGTACTAAAATGTCCTCATTTAGCGTGAAAGCAAGCAGCAAACGTTGACACCACTCGCAAACAGCAGGCTCAACAACCTGCACTTTGACAGGCCAAAAAATTATTATAATCGGCCCATCTGCACGAAGCTATTTAAAAAATAAAATTCGCAAGATTTTTATGGATTACGGTGTAGTGAGAATTAAAAGAACTAAGTATAGGTCATAAAACAAAACAGGCGGGTGTCGTACAATCTGCTGATCGAATGACGCAGCGCGTGCTGGAGCGCTGACGGACAGTACGATGACATAGGTCTGGTTGTGTTTGAACGTATTGGCCGGTACTTGCAGCGTGCTGCTGTTCAGCGTCATGTTCCACGCTTCACAGCTCCTCGATTCAACCATATCCTGTAAGTGACGTCACACAGCTCCAACTGCATTATAACTATCAGCAAACTTCACTCTGATTTTTCACTTTATTGCTACAAAGACTGCAACTGCCAATTTCTCTTACATTTTTATTGCTTCCGCCAAATAAAAAAAGTTATGAACAAACTTTGATAAATTAAAACACAAATTTCAAAAACTGGCGTGTTCTAAATAAAACAAAATTAATTACATTTTATTGGCAAGCAAAATACGTATTCAAATTTACATTCCATAACTTTTAACAGTTAAACAGTATTTTTCACAGTAGTAAAATCTAATCTGCTCAAAAATATTCAGTGGGCGGACGACCTGGCAAGTCCAGTTGTACGTAAGGGTCGAAAACGCTTCTGTGTCGAGGTCGGGATCGAAAGAAAGAGATCCGTCGAAGACGATCGGTTCGCTGACAACGACCGACCGTTCGTCACCGCCGCTAATGAGCGCCCTGAGCGGCGACTGTTTGACGTCCACGTCGACCGTAACGTTGCTACATCCGGGCGCCTCGTCGAAGCACGCCTGAAAGCTGACACAGTAAACGCCATGGTCCAGCGTCCGGGCCGGAAGCAGTAATGTCGGGGTGTCCGTCTGAATCGACGGCTGAGGAAGAACAACAAAATTATTATCTTGGACGTCAACGCACGGTCCGATCCAGACGGACCATCTGTGCCGCAGCCGGTAGTCGAAGACCACATGAACTTGTGACGTAGTCTAAAACTATCTGAACCCATGACGTAGTAGAGCACGGATTTAACTATTTAAATCAAATATTATTTTTAAATAGGCGTAGTGGAGGACCATATGTGTCGGAGCCGGTATTCGAGGCAGTCAGTGCTGGTAACGGCTTCCAGTCGAATTTGACGAGATCGGAGCTCGGAGCGACGCACACTGCCGCCGACTAGCTGGACGCTCGGTGGAACGCAGGCAACACCACGTGACACCAAACTGAGATGTACCGCAGCACGGCTGACGTTGTTCCAGACGGACACACTAACAACATACGACGCGTTCTGGTTGAACACGATCACGACTCTGCTTCCAGTCGCCTGTACGACAGCGTGTGACGGACCAGCCACTGTCCAGTTGTACCGTAGGTCAGAGCCATCCAGCACCAGAACTACGAAAATAGTCGGTATTCTAGTGTAGACCACACCGCGGTAGCAACATGTTACCATCAGTCGGTTTAGCCTCAATTTTACTGGTTTCTACAAATAATAAAACAACAAATGTAACTGCGTATAGCAGTAGAATACAAACTTTTTCTAGCCACATGATTTATTTGAATGACGTACAATATGAGTATGTAAACAAAACTTCGAAAATGTTATATTTATCAATTGTCACAACCATCTCTAATAATAAATTGGTTTAAAAGTTCCGGAGAATCTCATTACATGTTGCTGAAGTAAACAAATAAACCTAAATCTATGTAGTGCATACACTAATTTTTAAAAACCTACAGTAGGCCTACGCCACATGATTTATTTTACTCATTTGACAGCATTTAACACATACATTGTAATGACGAAAATTTGGCTCAGAATCCTAGTGTGTATATACAGTACACATAATACAGCCAAGACGCTCACCTGTACAGTGAAGTAATCAACGACTGTTTGATTGCTGAGTGGATTTCTGGCCGTCAACTGAATCTGATAGTTTCCTGTTGCAGCAAACTTGTGCACAAACACTCGTTTCGTACCCTGGCTACGTGTGACACCGTCATCGTTCTGTAGCGTCCACTGATAGCCGGTGACCAGCCCGGTCTGGACAGAAGCCTCGAATTGAACGCTTGTGTTGAAGACGCGTCGGCAGCAGCCGGTAAACGTCAGTCCAGTTATCTGGCTGTAGACGCTAACTGACGCGCCAGCAGTTACTGCACTCACGTTATTGCTGACACTGACTTCCACCCGGCGTACTCCTTCGCGCTGGAATGCGTACGTCATCTGTGACGAGTTTCCAATGTACTCGATTTTTGGATTGTCGTAGAACGACCAGTGATATGTCAGCACCCCGGCTTCTATATCGTTGGGTTGTATCGTGACGACGAATACGATCGGTTCATCGGTGCCTGATGTCTCGACAGCCGCTTGAAGTAAAGCGCTGTCGATTCTCCTCTGAACCGTTACTGTCGTGTAAGTCGTCTTCCGTATAAGGTGCATTCTTCTAACAACCAGTGAGACGTTGTAAACTCCCAGGTTCCGGAACTGATACTGAACTGTGAAACCGTGCATCGTCGTCGGTGGCGCCGAGTCCCAGAACACCCAGTCAAAGCTGCAGATGAATGTGCTGCAGCGGCGCATTACCGGAAAGAAACAGACATCATGTTGAGCCGGTAGATACGGCGCGCTGATGAGACTCACGCCGATGCTGGGCCGGCCCAGGTCGAACGATGAGTCTTCCGGCAGGCCAACGGTTTCGTTAGCGCACACCACTTGACGGTACTCGTCTCTCACACCGACGGCGTGGTTCCACGCACTCACAGTCAGCTCGTAGACGCCTGGCTGTCTGAACGTGGCGGACACTGAGTCGAGGCCTCGTCCGCTCAGCTCCAGCACGTCCGGTAGCAGCAGCCAGTGGAACACGAGGTCGGATGTGTTGGCGCAGACGACGTCGACGTTGAACGTGACGACGGAGTGCAGAGGTAGGCCGCACGTCGCGTTGCTGACACCGAGTACGATCAGAGTCGACGCGTCGACGACGTAGATCACCAAAAACGCGAAACCGTTACTGACAGCGTTCCGAACAACTACCGTGACCTCGTGCTGTCCCGCAGTCGAATACCTCATCATCACAGCGTCCTGAGACCTTGCCAGCGTCGTTGCGCCGGGCGTCGAAAAATTGTACATCACCTCAGTACCGCTACGGACCACGGCCTTGATGAACGTATCACGGCCGAGCGGCGTCGGTCCGTCATACGCCAACATCACGCCGGCAATTGCGTCAACCACGTTGAGATCCGCCGAGCCGGTGACGCGGCTGACGCTGTTGGAAGCCGTGACGCGCACCGTGTAGGTACCAGGCCGTGTAAACGCGTGTGCGGGTGATGACGCGTTGACGCCGGTATCGACTGTCGCCGACTGGTCTCCGA
>Ga0209367_1008580_pt1 | contig 13959 bp, 7 predicted proteins | sample WorMetLIZISLAND2_FD_187412 | JGI IMG/M metagenome (GOLD analysis project Ga0209367, IMG submission 187412) | Marine gutless worms symbiont microbial communities from Max Planck institute for Marine Microbiology, Germany - Olavius geniculatus... ... | reverse complement strand
AAAAATTGGCTTAAAATGTAGCGTATTAGACGAAGGATCTTTGGAGCCAAAGGGAGTAGCTTCATGAGACTTTGCCACATGACGTGCTGCTAGATGGGGTTGATAACGCGGGTACAACTTTTAGGGGGCACTGCCCCCTTAAAATTTGGGAGTGCAAAAAACGCGCCAAATTTTGTACGTTTAACGACAACTTTCGACTTTGAGCACAAATATCTCTGAACTGCATAGGGATATCGACAAGCGGTAAACGGCGTTATCAAATACAGTTAATTCCGCGTTGAATAAAAAGAATTGTGTGACCTTCAGTCCACTAACATCAGAGATTACGCGGCTAAAATTTTTCGGAAGGCCATATTTCAGCCCCTAGAGGGTGCTGCGCCCCCAAATTTTTACAGGCGTTAGAGAATGATCAATTTTTAGTAGCGCATCCCCCCACTGGGGACGGGGGCCCTTCTTACAACTTTTTTCAAAGGGGGGTCAAAAATTGGCTTAAAATGCAATAAAGGAGCGCTTATAACTTCGGAGTTAGGGGTGTAGCCCAACGAAACTTTGGCACTTGACGTGTCTCTAGGTGGGGGTGTTAACGCAAGTACAACTTTTGGGGGCACCGCCCCTCTTAAAATTTGGGAGGGCGAAAAACGTGCAAAAATTGGTGCGATTTACGACAACTTTCGAGTTTGAGCGCAAATATCTCTGCAACCGATGAAGGTAGCGACAAAATCTAAACGACGTTGACAAGCACGATTTTTTGTGTGTTGAACAAAAAAATTTTTGTGAAATTCAGTCCACTACGAACAAAGTTATAAGCACTCATGTTGACCTACCCTAAGTCGACAATGCGCGTTCGGCGTATACCAATGCATTTGAGTTCGGGCCACCTGACTTTGATGCCGGGGAAATTTTACCCCCCCCACAATTTCCCCCATTGGGAAATTGTGGGGGGGCGCGGGGCGGACTCACGTTGGGCTTTGCCCCAAATTTCTAGTTTTTTTTTTAACACGCGTTAATTTATTAACACATTAATGCGTTAATTTGACAGCTCTAGTTTGAATGGTTCAGTGCGCAAGAGCGGCGCCATAGACAGCTTTTCACTAGAAAAACCCTCTTGGCTGAATTGTAGTTGTAGTAACTTTTAAGGATACAATAAATACTGTAGGAAAATCAGACTAAACCAGTAGGTCGTCATATCATGTGTGGATCGTACTGTAGTTCCGTCCTGCAAGCCAGTATTATATTGACATTGGTGAATAATGTCTCAACGTCTGCAGCATCAGTGGCTGCTAGTAACTCTAGTCATTTGATTCAAATGTCTGCTTTTCTTGGGCTGAAATGCTGACAGCCTGTGTTTTGTAGTTTGTGAGGCAAATGCTGAACAATTTCCTGTGTTTTAAGTACAGCTGTTTGGTGATTAATTTTTAATTTGAGTTAAATGCACTAATGAGACCACTTTTCCCTTTTGCAGAGCCATTTACAGCCTCCGAAACAGGAGGTCTTTTTATTGGCCTCGATGATAACAGCGATGAGTTTCCCAATCTTCTGCACCATTTCTTTGGCTTGATGACTCCACAAGCCTGCTATTCTATATCATTGTGGTTAAATTATTAAGTGATTTGTATGCAATGGTTGGCCAGATATACCTGTGTTTAGTAATGTCACATGTGTGAATTATACTTGGCCCAATTAGCTGTTGTTCTGTTAGTCCCTGTATGAGGTTTTAGATTAATAGTTTTTGTATTTTTTGTTGTCTTTTTTAAACATTTTTTTTCATTTCAGGTTGCTTTGGCAACCCATATTGGTCTGGTGAAAGCCTGTCATCCTATTAATTTTCTTGTATTCAGTATGATCTATTCCTGGGTCATGATTGTCCGTACGTTAAGAAGCAATGCTGTATTTATTTGTAACAGTGAGTGAAGCTGTGCAGATTCATGATTTGTAACTGCATTTTTGTCAAGTCAGAAGCCCATTTACAAAGCTAGTTTATTTCATCTCTCAGTGAATTATGTCAGAACTTTTGATATGCGAAACTTGAAAGTTCATAGGAGACTTTGAATAACATTGCCTGAGTTTTCTGTTATTTTGCATAACATAATTCTTATCATGTCAATAATTGCGTGTATGCGTATCTTTTACTGTAGATGGTGTAATTATTGTAATATGTGTGCTTACTGTCTAATTATGAATGTGGAATGTCTGTTACTGCAGTGCCGATGTTGAATATTGAAGCACATGAGCTTTGGTTTAAATTGTATCATGTACTTGAAGGCATTCTCAAATCTATCTGTCACGTCTTTGATTTGTACACTGTGTCTCAAAAACCGGACTTCTGATATATTTTCAAATAATTCCGAGAATCTGGATTCAGTATCAACAAATTTTGGTACAAAGAATCGCCATATAGTCAGGACTCAACAGCATTTGTAACTTTGCAAAAAAGTTAAGAACAGAGAACCAGCTGCAATTTTCCTACAGTGGCATTCAACAGTAGAGGCAACTGCATGGCAAAACTTCAATGAAAGAATAGTGTCGGTCACAAAATTTGAAGTCATTACAATGCAGCACGTCAGAGATATTTTGGAGTGGACATGCTCGAGGGCATTTTTGAAAATGTTGCATCTCGCAACATCATCGCTTTTGTTAAAGATATCAACTTTTACAATTGTATATATTGTTGTTTTTACATTAGCTTAATAGCCTTGATCTTAACAAGTATTTTAACTTTGCTTTTAATACATATATTAACTGCTTTTTGACTAATTTTAACCACGTATGGCACTGAATGGCCAATTTTGTGCTGATGTGCCGTTAAGAAACTATTCACTCACTCACTTGATGTCATTAAACATTATAAGGTTAACAAACTGTTAATAGTGATATAATGACTATCAAACTGGTCAGTCATATGAGGGGCGGGCAAAAAGTTTTGAGCCTCGCTATATTAGACCAAAATTTTTATTGTCTATACATCAGTAAAACGCATCTTTCTTGTGTACTCGTGTGGGTGTGTTGGAAATGTGACGTCTCTGTAATTTATGACGTCATAGAAACCGAAACGATTTGAAGTGCTAGCACAAAGAGCGGAAAATCAGGCTCGCTGTTGCGTAACTATTTTTCAGTCTGAAGTTGGATTTACAAAAGCGGAGCTTCGTGGCGTCTGATTTTGTGAAAACCCTAACAAATACATTTGTGAATTTTTGATTTGCTTATCAGAATATGTGAGAGCCTAAATTTGTGTTAGTTGCTGGTTCTTGGTAATTAGTATTTTTTGCAAAATAACACGTGTTGCTAAGTCCTGATTATATGGCGATTTTTCACAAATCAGAATGTGTTGACATTGAACCAGGATTGTTGGAGTTATATAAAATGTATTAGGGTCTGGTTTTTTTGAGACACGGTATATTTGCTTTCATAAAATGCTGCAGGAATCTCCATATCTTTTCTTTGGGGACCCAGCACGACAAATTAGGGTGATTGAATGGAAGTCAATATAAATATCGTTATTATTATTGTGTCAAAAGCGGATCAAAACGTCAATAACTTGAGCCATCTATAAAGCACATATCTGGGTTTTTTGATTGCCATATTACTCCAGTTAGTGTATAGTCTTTCCATATCTTTTGTATTGTCTGTCCTTTGTGTGCTTTTAACACAGTGTCCATTGCTGACAGCTGTTTCTATGTTTTGCTGTAATCTTGGATCTAGTGATGAATTAGATCGATTTGGCATAATGTCCAGCTGCTGCTTCAATTTTTTTTTGTTTTCATGGTTTCCCTTTTTTTCTTTCATGTCTGTTTCCATACAAAGTTTGACAAAATGGGAGGTAGACAGAGCTGGAAAAACCTAGGTTTTAGTGTTTCTTAAACTAAAATGGAGTCCACATTTAATGTTTTAGGGTTTTTTTATTTGTTCTGCATTTTCAGTTTCAGATTATGCTTAGTTTTATAAATTGTAATTGTGATTTTCGAGTTTTGTGATAACTCATTCTACTGAAAACGATGTGACAGTTAGAACGGTATATACTGTATAAGATGTTCTTCTGTGTCGCAATTTTGTCCGGTCTTCATTGTACACTAAAACCGAAAAAAATTTAATAACTGGAAACTTTTTTTTAAAAAACGTGGGTTCTTTCAGCCCTACTTTTTCCGAAGGTGCTGCAGTTCGTTATAATGTGAGGCGACTTCGCACTGAGCTCTGCGAGAACGATCTGTGTGCGCCCAAGTAATCTGTGGAGGCCTGGGACATGTCCTGTCAGTTCTTTGGTACTTTGGTAAATCTGCGTTTGTCGTAACGGTGTTTTTCAAACAGCTGCCAAATGACTGGATTCTGATAAAATTATGCAGGACAAAGGCCACTGCAGCTGTCTATCTAGTCGTGGATGTGTGTTTGGATTATTTTCTGCTTATCTGCGTAATAGTCCCCGGAACCGTTTGCTAGGGCCTTAGCGGCTGGTCTGAAGCCTTAACAGCTGGCTTAGTGGTTCAAACCGCTAAGCCATTAAGCTAGCGGCTTTCCGTACCGCTAAGACGTCTGTCATTGGTAGTAATTTTTGAGACACAAATGCAACAACCTTTATGTGCTTTTAATGACAAACGATAAACTACCGTTTTTTCTCATGGAGTCCATTAGTAGCTCCGATATTACACCGCAGAAGTGCAGAACTAATATTCACTCACTGATTGTTACCACTGGCACTGTGATGACTGACGAAGACGCGCACTCGCGCTGGCGGCTCTAGTTGCAGCAGTGCGACCACAACACGTTGTTTTATTGTAGTTTTTCTCGTTAAACCGCTAAAACTGCTAGCTTATCGGTGGCGGCGGCGGCGTGGAACCTTAGCGGTCCTGGACCGCTAACTTAACGGTTGGTTACGGTCCGAGGCCTTAACGGCGGCGGCTGCGGGGACTACTGCAGAAACATCACGTTATGTTATGTTGTCGTCTTGGTCATTTGGATTATCGGTTACATTCCTGGCTGGTCGTAGGTCTTTGTGACGTATTGCCGCTGCTGCTGTAATAGCCGCGTGTTGCAGCGCCAACAGCAGGTTTATTGTGCTTTGAAATTAAATGTTGCATATCCGTTGACTGACTTGGACTTGTCATACACCGTGCCTGGGAAAAAGTCTGCCATATTCTAACTTCAACAATTATATGTACTTTTCTTCCGCTGCTCTCTGCTTCCGTTCTTTTTACCTCTTTTCTTGTCTGTTCCCTTGATTTAGCAAACGAGTCTGGGAAATTTGTAGGATCCCTTCCGGGCCATGCCCAGTCCTGCAGCCAAACACATTTTTGATGCATTTTCAGGTATTTCACGGTATAAACACACAAACACCATTATTCGCAGAGTAAGTGCGATTGATTGTGCGAAATAAGTCAGACAGAGCGTTGCGTGCTTGGTATACAACTAAACTGTAATCTTGAAAATTTGTCCTATCCTCATTGGGGTTTAAGCTTGACCCCTTTTCCCTGCGCATGTAACTGTGCAAAAAATAGCAACTTGTGATGAGGAACGTTACGTACAGTCACTCAGTCAATCAAAACATTTATTATATAGCGCCGTATTTCGTGTGCGGTTTCAACGCTTATGCAACAATCTGTCAACTTCAAATAAATGAAACACTGGTGTATCAAACTTCCGTCGAGAACGGTGCTGACACCGTGCGAATACGAAGGATTACGTACGACTGTTATCTTTTAATGATATAGGATATAGAATGGTGACCCAGAATTAGTATAGGAATTCCGATCGCTATCATTTCATCAGAAGCTGTTCCTATTCTTAACGATTTTAGCTATCTTGCTGACAGAAATTGACTGACCCAAAGACATTAACCCGACGGAGGTAATGACTATAAACAAACAAAAACTGAAGACGTGGACAAAGCGACTGAACTGAACTGGAACATGTGAGTGTCATTCAGTTTATTTCATTTTGTCGCTTTAAACACGCCTTAATGCATACTTCCGCCAAGGCTGATCATAATCACAGACAGCAGGCGCCACCGCGCGATATATGGGTAAGAACTACTGAACTGCTACGCAGTACGCGCACCAGTAGGCTGTCCTATATCGAAATCTTCAGAAATGTAAATAATGAGCATATGCATGTGGACTATGATCAGTATGACCCCAAACTAAGTGGCTGTTTCGTGTGCCACTGTACTGGCAGATGTGAAAAATCATGAAAATTCATTTAGCTGGTCTGTAACTTTTTAAATATGCCTACCGCATAGGTCTAAATGAAGCGTCTAATCATGTAGACAACTGAAGCAACAAGCAAACCGAGGGAATCAGCACTCTCAGTCCTTACCGGAAGTAAATACACACGGTTACAAACAGTGGCGTCGTGGTGGGGGAAGGAAGGGGCGGGGAAAATTGCACCCACCTTAAATTTTAGCACATGGATTAATTTTCTTCCTGTCGGAAAAAATTTGCTTCCCAAAATACAAAATTTGCGACTGAGAATCCCGATTTGGGGGCAAATTCAGGGACAACATTGAAATTTTGAAAACCCCTTTCTCCTCTGTCGACAATTTGATTGCAGACATCTGTCGGATAATTACAATTAACTTCCTGCTTTAGCTTTAAGCGGCACGTCACACGACGCCATCACACTGTACAAGCGCTCAAGTGTTTTACTTACATAAGTCTGTACATGCACTGTGATAATGACGGCTGAAATTTGCCTCGCATTCTAGCAATGCTATTAGCAAGCCCAGGAGACGGATGGACAATAAGGCTGGATTTGAAAAGACCAAACTCAAAACGATTAATTTTGCCGTTTGCTTATAATCCGTGGGCCTGAAATAAAATTGATTAAATTCACTTGTTTTAAGATACTTTTTTACGCGCGACAGCTATATGCTTCGCGCGTCTTAGCCATGGCCTTGGCGTCTGTGTGTGTCACACTCTGCAGCCCTATCGAAACGGTGCAAGCTAGGATCACGAAATCTTCACTGTAGCTGCCCCAAGGACTCTAGTTTATCGTGACGAAATTTTGTGCCCCTCGATCAGGGGATTCCTCTCGAACGAAGGCGTCAAAAAGAGGTACCCCCTAAAAGACGTTATTTTGTCGGTATTGGCTCGTATAGTGTGCAAACCGGTTGCAGATAGGTACAGACATGTTGCTTACCATGACAAGCACTGGTCACGAACTTTTTAGTTTTATTAACATCGACGACCTTGAACGACCTCGAACCCCCAAAATTAGGGGTTGTCGTGAATTTTTCGTGATTTCGGGCTGCGACACACATTTTAAGAGCAAATTGCGCCGAAATGGCTAAAGATAGACCCAGAGAACCTGCGTATGAAACTTTCAGCAGTAAACGCAGATTTTAGCAGTCTAAGTCTCGGCCCAGGCCTGCGCACGCGGGCGTCAAAGAGAGGTACCCCCTAAAAAGTGGTTATTTTACTGCTATTTGCTCGTGTAGCGTGAAAATGGTCGCAGATAGGTACATACATCATGTACACCATAACAAGCACTGGCTTTCTAGCATTTATTAATATTAATGACCTTGAACGACCTTGATCCCCCAAAATAGGGGTTTTAGTGAATTTTTTGCAATTTTTGGCTGCAGCGCACATTTCAAGAGTGACTTGCAACAATATGGCGAGATAGACCCAGACGACCTGCATATGAAATTTTTAGCACTGAACGTAGATTATGGCAGTCTAAGTCGCGACCCTCTAAGTTCAAGGGGGCCTGCGCAGGCGGGCGTCAAAGAGGGGTACCCTCCTCAAAAGTGGTTACTTTGCCACTATTGGCTCATCTAGCGTGAAAATAGTTGCATATAGATACAGACATGCAGCACATCATAACAAGCACCAGTGACGAGCTTTTGAATGGTGTCAACAAAAATGACCTTGAATGACCTTGAACTCCCCAAAAAGTTTTAATGTTTTTTTTTGCAATTTTCGGCTGCGGCACACATTTCAAGAGTGAATCTCGCCGAAATGGCTAGAGATAGACCTGGACAAGCTGCGTATGAAATTTTAGCACAGAACGCACATCTTTAACAATTTAAGTTTTGATCTCCTAAATTCAGGAAGTCTTCCGCACGGAGGCTTCGAATTTGGTTACTTTTTCAAGACACATTGTTATTTTATTGCACGCTGTAGACTGGTTGCCCAAGTGATAAGACCGCTGCTGTCGCGCGTTACGTCAGCTCTGCTCAAATTACTTGCTTCACTTCCCCTGTAATGCATTCAGTTAGTAAATCTAAATACAAAGTTTGTCATAATTTTGTTACTAACACTTTAATTGTTTTTGTAAATATTTTACAGTACCGTCATTTTAACCCCGTCCCCTCCCCAAACTTCAGTGTTAACTAAAAACCGCTGCGAAAATAAAAACGCTAAAACGCGTTTTATGACAAATAAAAACATTCATAAACGTTACTACAACTGTGGAGCAAATCGTCACCGAGTTACGTTGTTGAGCACGTGAAACGATAAAAAGTGGTTTGTTTAGGCCTATTCAGCCATCTTACATAAGATTTATAGGCCTACTGTTGGACAAAATGCCGTATCAAAACCATGGTAGACACCGCCACAACTATAGCCTTTACTTCAAGTCAAGGCCATAGTAAAATGTGGCTTTTAGCCTGGCCAAGGACAATACGTAACACCGCATACACGCATGACGAGGGCTGTATTTGCCTATGGTCAGGCTTGACCCCCTGAATAAAACTGCTGATCCCTTCACGAGGTCCATAAAATATATATTAAGGGGTCAACTCTAATCCCTGTGTAAATGCTAGAGATAATTTATATTTAGCACTATTAGAATGTCCGAGAATGCAGCGATTCGGGTGCAATCGTGCACTTGAAGTTTTGATAATTACAGTTCTCCTTCGTAGCGCATCATTCATCGCACAACTTCACAAGCGATCGCAAAATTCTGAACCCCCAGCATGACAAATACAGCCCTGAAAATGACTGTAGAAATAAATTAAATAATTAAAAACTTAATTAAATTAACAGCACGCGTTATGCAGTATTTGGCATACGGTACAATAAATTATGTACAAGTTGCAACATACACTGAGTCTCAAAAAACATCCCGAACATTTTTTATTGTAAATTGAAGAAAGATTAGGCCTAACTAATTCTAATAATTTTTAGTACTAATATTTTTGAGACAACTTGCCATTGAATAAATGCTTAATTTTCCATCTCACCTAAAGTCTGTTTGTGCACTATCTGGGGAAACCGAACCAACGAAATAGGCCTATTGCTTTTTTACCCAATGCAGTATTATTGCTTAATCCAAATAATGCACAAAACATGTTTTGTTGACTTTTTTAATACTTTGGCTGACATTTTATCCAATTGTTCCGTTTTTCAACTGTTTACAGCTAAATTGTTTGAAATATGGGCTCATTGTGCGAACACAGGCATGGAGACGCTTTCCGCATTTATTCACGGCAGCATCGATAATGTTCTGCTACAGACTAATCCAGGCTTTACCAGTCGCTTTTTGAATTCATAAACATTTCTAAACGTTGTCTGGCAAACAGACTGCAATATGACAGTCAAACCTTGTAATCAATTGGCTGTTTGGGGCCAGAGATCTGGATAGATAGAATTTATTACAGTTTTTTTATTCATTTCAACACATTACTTGCTTGGTCAGTTTTCCACAAGTAGTGCAAAAGCAGAAGTAGAGTGAGGTGGTCACTTAAACAATCATTCAATAGCCAGTTGTGTCAAAAATATTTAAACTAAAAATTATTAAAATCTAATAATGTTTCTTCAAGTTGTGATCGATAATGTCGGGAATGTTTTTTTCACGTTTTTGTGTATATCAACACATATTTGTCTTGGTCTGCATTTCCTAGGTAGTGCAGAAGCAGACAATAAATGAGGTGAAAAGCTGAATGGTCATTTGATGGCAAGTTGTGTCTGGAATAAACACTAGAATAATAGAAATTATTAGAATTTTTATAACTTTTCTTGAAGTTACAATCGAAAATGTCGGGGATGTTTTTAAGACACAGTGTACAATTATAATAGGTCTAAGACTGTACAAATATCGTCTAACGTAACATTAAAATATGCTTAGCTTCGAAACGATAACAGAAATTAACTTAATGCTGAAAAACGACGCTTGAAAGTTTTTAGCGTCGTTTTTCAGCATTAAGTTAAAAACTTCATGGACGATAAATGCAAAACGATTTCGATAACAAAATTGTCGTTTATCCTCAGATACAGAGAGGAGACAGTAGTCCAAAAAGCATGCCAACAAGTTTTTGGTTATTTGCTCGAATAATGTCTGACCTTCGGTATTATTTCACTGATACATTACTACACTCAACAGCAAACTTGCGGAAATCATTAAAAATGAAATCACACAGAAAAACGCATCGTCGCTGCCACAGATATACATGTATTCTTATTTAAAATTGTATATATCTGTGGTCGCTGCATTATCGATGTCAGCTTTTAAATATTTGTATCTAAGTTCACAAGGTAGTGTGGCGACAGAGTGACACTGACATTTCAGGTACGGTATGACCTTTGATGCCGTTAGGCCCACTGCAAATTCACTAAGCTACTGAGTGGCTAGCGCAGAATTTTGATAGACTAATCGACCAACATTTGGAAAGCATTGAAGATACAGTAACTTTCTGGCATACTTTTGACAAACCACCCGTTTAATGCTCAAAATCTCAAAATGAAAACAACAGACAACAACGATTTGTTATCTACGTTTGCTTCTATATATTCTTTGTATGTATTTTACCTGAGTGCTGAATAAACGTAATACATTGTGTCTACAAATAGTGGCCCCGAAACATTTTGCAATAACAAGCTGAAACCTGCACCGATTTCAGTAATTTTTTTACATACAATGTGACATCTATTCGAGTCATCAACGCATTTTTAGGAATGTGTCGTTTTGCTTAAGATATATGTGTTCAAAGTGATTTCACACATCTGCGTTTCCGTTTCCAACATGACGTTACAAACGCCGTCAACTGTAACGTCATTTCTTGTTGATACACAAACAAAATGGTGTCGAGAGGAAGACTGACGTTTAATCAAAATACTCAGGACTGAAAAAAATACGGTGCTAAAAACCAATACCAGAATTTCCGAGAAAGAAACTGGTTTTTTGCTTCAATGAAACGCCTGCACCACTAGACTGACATTAGCTGCATTTGAAAACTCTTGGCGTTCGGCAGTGTTATTTAAACTTCGATATGTCCACAAAGACAAGATAAATAAATCTCTGTGAAACTAAAATGTAGTGTTCAGCATAAATGTCTTTTTATGTGTGTAAAATTTTGTTTAGGTTTAAATCGGTGCAAGTTTCCGCTTGTTACTGCAAAATCTTTAGGGAGACCACTTTTTGTGCACATAGTGTATGTATTTTATACAGTTATAGTCAATGCGTCAATGGGGTGCTGCAGTTGTGCGTGTCGCATCAGGGCTATTGTATAATAAAATGCGTGCGCGGTACAGAATGTCATTAAAACATGACTTTGTTAGCAGTAGCCTAAATGCGTAAAAAATCTAATGACTGGCATAAACTTGTGAAAAAATTTCCCAAGAAGAAATTTTTGTTCTGAGACTTATTCGCTTAGTGAGTGAGCAATTTCTTAACGACACATCAGCATCTTTAATGCTATACAGTGTCTGTCGAGGACATTTAAGGGAAAAAAGAATTAGAAGTACACATCATTAAAATCAGCTTGAAATGAGACTAGACGTACATTAAATACTATGACAGAGAGGAATATTCTTTAAAAGCCAATGATAAATCGTTTATCAATAATATCAAATAACGCTTTCAGAGTAGCTATGAAAAAGTATTATCTGTCTTATACTGTCATAATGACATCGACGACATTCAAGAAGTACGTGTACGTATATGAACAACCGTTATGACGCACATTTACAAAATACATCGAGGTTGATCCTCTCGATTGAGAATATAATAAGTGGGGAAGTTGTGTACGGTTTATACGAAGCTTTCGCCGCAAAACGACTGAGTTGCGATGACAAAGGTAAGCAAGGCCAGATACATGCATGGGCAACATAAACAGCTGCCCAGTGCATCCACGTGTCTTGATCCAGCCCTGGAGGTAAGTCAGCCAAATAGGCTTAACAGTGTGCACATTCGCTGCCAGAAATTTTTCTAAGTATGCTTCTAGTAGGCTATATATAGTCTGCAGTTACGTTCAGAGACAACGAACGATCAAACGTTTGACTTATGTACGAGACAGTTAGAACGCGCAGCTGCGTAGAGTGATCAGTGCATGCAGAGGTCATGTTCCATGCCTCGTGAAGCGCGCCATTTCGCACAGTCAGGATGATGTATTTTGTTCCTGAACCGCTGGCCGAAGATCGAGTTGTGTCTGATCCACGATAGGAGAGTAACGCTTTTCTATTCATTCACCGCCCGCTGGATAGAAACATAACTAACTTGTTATAAAATAACGTAGTACCGGGTATAAATTAAATAAAAAAGTAAAATTTGCAAACAAACATGAAAATACAAGGGCCAGATTCACAAGGACCAGCTCGTCGTACTAGAATATCAACTGACACGTACTCCGGTACTCGTACGTTATCATTTCAGCGATTCTACAAGCAGGCCCGTCGAGAGGGTGGGGTAGGAGGGCTAGCTACACCGGGCCCCGCGACGTTTGGGGGCCCCGCCATCGGCCAGAAATTTATAAAGTACGCCAGAATGTAGTATTTTGAAAAAGAAAATTCAAAAATTTTCTTCCCAGAAAGGCCCCGTAAAATGTTTGGGCATACTGGCATTAAGCATTGCAAGCACCTGTCACATCCGGGTTTCGTGTGAGGCCGGTTCACCGGTGTCCACATCAGTCGGCTGCGAAGGATTGATGATCCTGATGGAGCCGGGCGCTGGCTCCGTGTTGGAAGTGCTCGTCGTGTATGTCTGAATTCTGGACAAAACGCTTCGCCACTCGGAGCGCACGGTCGTGTTGCGTACGCAGTGGAAACAGAAGATGAACAGACCTTGCAGGTTGACGAGAACCACGAATAACGTCTGCAACATCAGACACATTAATGTTCTTTGTCCCTCGCTCGTTTCAGTACATGTTTCGGTTCTCGTACAGCCGCTTCCAGCATTTGGAATACCCTTCTTCTGGACACTTGTAGCCAACTCAAAAAAAACTTTCCATTTTTATTATTCTCCCAATCCGCCCGCTTGCGCCTCAAATTTGACATGGTTGTCGCCGTCTTGTGTGCTCTAATAATGTATTTGTTTACTTGTTTACGCTACACTCCAGATCTCTTGACGGACATAACTAAACTGTTTATGCTATTTATTTTAGTCATTTTTAGTTCCTTTTTATTCCACAATTTCTCCTGTGAAATCAATTTGATACGCCTGTATAAAGATGTTTAGCGTTCACTGACGTTGAAAACCGTCTGCAGAGTTTCGAGGCTTTTGTTTCCGGCCGGATCGACAACTCCAAACGCACTGAAGATCCACGGCACACCGAGTAAGACCAACATTGTACAAGCACCACACAGCCGTCTCAGGTAGTTGCGTCTGCTGATTGCGATTTCTATCCACACCAACAAATCAATCAATTAAACTTACGTCAGGTAACATCACATCACAGAGAAAACTGAAATCAGATGTTCAGCAATCACAAAAAAACGATCGAGCGTCAAAAGATTCTGATCCGTGGACCTTTAGGCGTACGTTTTGTGAAATATTGATGGCAAAATGTACATGTGAGCCCACTACCGAGGAAAGTGCATTACAAATAGATGACCTGGGAACCTCCCACACTATAATGAGTATCATCAGCTAGCCGTGCCGGATGTACGAGCGTAGGCGGCTTCATGAACTAAGCACCGGTAGGCCCTAACTCTTTCTGTTTTCAGCCTGTCTTACCATTTCGACCAGGCTCCTGTCGCCCCACTGAACGATATCATCGATCCATTGCTTCTTCTGACCACCTTGCCGACGTTTTCC
>Ga0209367_1008579_pt1 | contig 13961 bp, 6 predicted proteins | sample WorMetLIZISLAND2_FD_187412 | JGI IMG/M metagenome (GOLD analysis project Ga0209367, IMG submission 187412) | Marine gutless worms symbiont microbial communities from Max Planck institute for Marine Microbiology, Germany - Olavius geniculatus... ... | reverse complement strand
ACTGTCAGTTGTCACAATAAACAAATTCCACACAAAAGTACAACTAAGTTGATAAAACGTTCGTGGGTTAATCTTCCCAGCTCAGGTGGGGAAAGCTAAGGGGGGAAGCTTTCCCCCCTGACCTAAATTGGAGACAGTTTGTCTCCATCCCCCCTCTGTGGAAGGCCCTGCACCAGAGGGCGCCACCTCTCGCTCAGCCAACGCCGTATCGGCTGAAAATCGCCAATTTTCCCAGCCCCCTCTCATTTAGCGCCCTTGATTGGGGTGACCCTTATCGAATTTATGGAAAAGCTTTACTGATCCTGAAACTAGAGTAGGTGAAGATTTGATGATTTTAGCTTGCACCGTTTTTGACTGTCCACCTGTGTGACAGACGTACGGACGGACAGACAGACAGAATTGCGATGGCTAAGACGCGCTACAGCAGTAGGTGGTGTTGCGCGTAAAAATTGACGGACACGAGAGTGAATGTGTGAGTGACTAATTTCTTAGCGACACATCAGCGCATTATAGGCCATTCACTGTCATAAATGGCATATGAATTAAATCTCAGAAGATAAGATAAGAACTTCGTAAGATCAGGGCTATTAAGCTAATAATAAAAACAACGTTACATGTAATTATGATAAAACTTTTAGTGAACAAGATCTTTAACATGACTCTAATCAAAATTTTAACTATTAATTTCGAAAGAAATATGTTCAAGTGGTAACTATTAATCGTGTGATTAATCGTGAATTTTCTGTGTGAACTCATGTCCTACTGCACTTGGTTGTCAGACACGGCGGCTGCTCCGTACGATAGTTCCAGTCCACCGCCTCCACTGCCTCCCGTCGCTCCAGGCGTGCTGTGTACCGAGCACTTCTGTCGTCTGGGCTGCGTCTGTGACAGCATAAAACGTTCAGTGTCACCCAGTGTTGACGGCGTCAGACAGCGCGATCACTGTGGACACGCTGACTGTATGTTCGAATGCACTTGCGCCTACAAGACACGTCTGCGCTCCGGACGTATGAGCCTCTACGACAGCAAGACCGCACCAGGTGAGCGTTGAAAAAAACCGTTAAAACCCTAACTTAGTAGATATTGGATTTTTAGCCAACCGTAACGGTCGAGCTATTGGTATGAGTTGTCGTTCATCCGTCACGGATGTATTGTGGCTAAATGATGCGAGGTAGGGCCTAGGTTGTTATTGATCACTAATAGGAAGTCGCATATTGGCTGTCAAATGATATGGTTGACCTTGAAGGATCATAGCGCACTATCGTATGCCAATCGTGCGGTATTGTGGCTAAACGGTAAGTCGTAGGCGGAGGCGATGGTACCATTGGATAGGGCACTGGCGACTTTCTATAGGCTGTCAATAGTAACCATGTCTCCATCTGCAGTGATCTGGCCGCAATTTTCAATGGAAAGTTTTAAGCTATAAGTGGTCGTATCTTGGAAATGGTGAGAGATAGGGCCAAGGTTGTTCTGGATCACTAATAGGTAATGGCATACGCTCTTTCAGATGAGATGAAAGTCATCGACCTTGGATGATTTTCAAGGTCGCTGACAATCAGTATGGTCGGCTCTCCTGGCGACAGCTGGGCTTCTTATGTTAAGCTTGGGTTTCTTTTAGAAGGGCTCACTTTGATATGGGTTGTCATATAAGTTTTAAATTATTAAGATGCTCACTGCTAGATAATGACCATTCTATCTAAAATGTTGCCAACAGGCCAAATGCCAAAGTAAAATCTGGTATGTTTAAAGGCATTTCGTCGAGCTAAAATTGAACTGGCAGGTTATTTCTCTTAAGAACTATATAAAAAAAACTAAAATTGATTCAAGAGCCGAATAATTATCTGTGCAGGTGACGACGATCCTTTTCCTCCTGACATTCATGCCGGCGTCAAACGGTTGGCGATGATTCCTCAACCGGAGCCTGTCAGAGCAGCACCTGCCAAACTGCGTCGACTGCACCGCGAGCTGACCAGACTTCATGTGCGCACTTCACAGAGGGCGCTCGTCGGCGACTACTCCATCACGGACGCCGCAGGATGGGTCAGGAAGAGTGGACGCATCCGCGAACGAGAGAAGCTGTCTTTCAGCGGCTTCGAGAAGATGAAGCCTTTGTTTCTGTATGATGCCAGCATCATGCTGGGCGATGATTCCAGCCGAGGCGGTCGACGACGCAAGGTGACCCGTTAAACTTACGCTAATTCTCGTTTCAGTGACTTTTCACTAGTCTGAATGGGCACTAATCCGAACAGCACGAGGGTTAGGCAATGCATAGGGTTATTTCTCTCTTTTGTTGCTTTGCAGTTTGGACAAATTTTTCACAATAACTCTGATTTGAGAAGGGTTTGTGTGTCCCTGTAAAATAGTGAGGTCACAGTGTTTTCATTGTGGTTGCACACGCCTATTCGTTTTTAATGGGCCTGGGTCAGTGAGACTGCAATTTATATTTTATACATTATTATGTGCTTATGCATTTTGTATTCATCATCGACGTCGTCACAGAGCAGTTTAACATGGCCTTAAGAATAAACGTTGTTTTAGGATGGATTTTTCATCGACATTGTGTGCTGTGCAGTACTTACTCACTTAAAGCCATCTTGTTTTAGGTTGAGTTTTTGTGTGCACGTGTTTGTGCTTTCTTTTAGTTGCTGTTGTAGACTGGATTATTAGTCCCAGTGCAGTCTCAGACAGTCTCAGACAGATTGATGCATCTCTTTATGCCTTAGCAGTTCTGGACGTTCGCGACTTTTGGCTGTGTTGTGTTCTTCTACTGCAGTGTCTTTCGACCTTTTTGCTGCAGCGGAACCCTACATAAGTGTGACAATCACTCACGGAACCCCATGCAATGATAAACGAATTCAGCAGTGTCGGCAAAGTGGAATTTTTAAGGTGTCTGGGGACCGATGTCCTCAGTGGAGTCGACAGGCAGAAAACCTGTAAAAGTCTGGACTCTGGGACATATCCCTCAAATGTTGACGATAAAGCAGCAGGCAAAAGACTCGTTTAATTTGACCGTATTAGATAATATTATTTAACAATTTTGTTTTATCCATAACCAAAATCATTTTACGAGGCGGTCGCTAACGGCACAAACATTATCATTGGATCTTTTACTTTTTTACGCCCAGGGACAGCTCAGGGGTCTGGACCCCCAGCCAGTTGCGCTGATGGGCGAAGCTTTTTATATTCAAGCAGAGTGTTTCAACTTTCAAGAAATGAAAGTCTTTCAATAAATAAACACACAATTTCATAATGCTAACACTAATAAATTAGTGTTTGATGTTCAATGCAAATATTCTAACACTGTTAACAACAAGAAAAATATTCAACATTGCATGCTAAAGTAGACGGTTAGAGGCGTTAATTTGGAACTAAGCATGATCGGTGTGTAGGGGACTATACTTTAATGGCTTGGTTTGACGTAATTTCGCGCGCTAGGTTATTTAGTTTTATTTTTTACTGACCAGCCGCGGAACCCCTGGCATATGCTGGCGGAACCCTTGGGTTCCATGGAACCCCGGTTGAAAATCACTGTTCTACTGCAGCATAACAGATTTAAGTTAAAATCAATGAATGAAATATTGCAGATATTGTGTTCTTGTTAGGCTGGTTTTAAAGAAGACTCGATCGGTGACTTTGTTACAAAGTCACAGCGTACTGGAATTTCAGATGAGCCGTTAGAAAAGCCATACGTGAAAATTGAAATTGATGTATGTTTCCAGTTTTATTTTTATTGCTGTTTCCACTCAGTTAATTCTTGCTGCTGTCAAGGGAAGCTAGATACTGATTGTCATTTCAGTCTTAACAGTCAGTTAGTTAAAAAGTCACTTAATAGCTTTTCTGAAATGGTGACCATCATATATGTAGGATTGTGTGTTACTTTTTACAAGGATGTATCTTGATTAAAAGAGTAGCCATCAGACAATGATTAATACGAAAAAGCCTCTCCCAGTTATTTGGGTTATTTTATTTCTGCTCAAACATGTTTGAGTCAGTGGTGAATGGCTATGCCAGAAAGGGTACTGCCATTGAGTTGACTTTCATTCTCCAGAAAATTTTCATTCTACAAGTCGACTTACTCATGTTTTGAGTGAGAAATAAGCAGTATCTTTTTACCGTGCTTTAAAGTAAAAGAAAGATTATGGATGTTTTTGTGAAATAGTGAGATGACAGTGTTTTTGTGTTTTTTTTTCACAGACAGTTATTCATTTGTGATGGATCAAGTCACCAAATGCGTTCATCTGTGCAGAAAATTGATCTTCGTTTATTTCCATCAGCGCTGATATATGCTGATATTGTTTCTTGCAGGATGATGATGTGTACAGTGTGAATGCATCGTCTGATGACGATCATGATGATGACGTTGATGATGCGTTATTGCTTCAAGATTTTTGTGCACGGACAGTTGTTTACACATCAAAGCGAGCAAGGTATTTCATTGTTTAAAGGGTCAAATGGTGTCTGTAAATCTTCATAGTAGGGCTGGTACTTAATAAAAAAATGTTAATCAGTTAATTTTAAAAAAATTGAAATTAATCAATTAATTTTGATTAATTTTTGTAGTTAGTGAGAAAGAACACAAAAAAAACTACAGAATTTAACTACTTCTTCTTGTTCAAACAAGAGGTAAGAAAGCTCAGGCTTACATGACCGCCCCATGCAGGCGACCATGCTTACTTTCTTTTTAACATATTTGCTTGTTTACTTACTTAATTATTTACTCGATTACTCTCTATCAGTCTAACTACAGTCGACACATAGGCACAGATGCATTTGTTGCCATTTACACGATTAAGCCAGCAAATATTCTCATAAATTTTATATTGCCAAAAACTAGAGTCCCTGGGTTATCTTTTTGTCGCTTACAGTGCAGGTCTATCTTTTGTAGTTGCATCTGAAAGCCCCACAAAAGAGGTGTCTACATGTATCACTAGTGTATTTGATGGCCTAGTGTTACATTTATTAGGGAATTCTTAGCTCAGTTAATAATTTTTTAATTACTTTAATATCATCTAATGTGTCTAACTTACTGTCTTCTAACGTCTGCTTGCGTATTTATACAAAATCTGCCTGGCCGGCGTGGCACCGCAGTACATTTAGATTAATCAGCCATTAGTCTGGGTATGCAGGTTTATGTGCATACCCGTCCAGTACACTAGGACTGAACTAAAACTTGCACCCGATTTTGTCTTAAACATTTTGTTTTAGTTTAATGTGTAGGAATCTCTACACTTCTTATGTTAGCTTTGTATGATTATGATTGCAGCGTGAATCATCCAGAAAGCTTGCAGGTCTATGCCAGGAATGATACGACTGGCACACGGCAGAACCCGCCTGCTGTTATTGCTTCTGAGACGATGCGTTTTGGGGAATTCAGCGCTAAAGACAAAATGAATGGAATGGCATCTAGGCCTGGCAGACAGCAGAACAGCCAAGCAGACAGTCATGGGACTTTGTCGAAAGAAGCACGAAGGGTGGACTGGAAAATGAAACCACGAAAGTTCTCTAGTCACGAATGGTCAAAGCAGGAGGAAGGTGTGTCCTCCTCAGGTCCCATGATATCGTCCGTGGAGGGCGGCTTTCACACACAGTATGTTCTGTTCACTAAGAACAATGTTGCTTCCATTTCGGCTGCTGCAAAATCGGCGTTCCTGCTCAAGGTTGAGTCAAACTGTGGTTGGGAGCGCATTCGCCGGCGCATTCTTGAGATCATTCTAAAACAGTGTCCGGACAACACCTTTTACCCACCGGTGGAACAGCTTCACATTGATGGATTTCTCGTGGACATTCTGCCGAAAGCCGAACAGCCGGAAGTTCTTCCTGCTGATGTTCAAAGGAAAATGATGTCCGAAGCAGTGGCACTGCATGCAATCGGTATACGTGTAACAGTCGACCATCAGTCTCCACCCTCCGCATCACTGGGAACCGGTTTATCTGCTTTCTCCCAACTAAAGCTCAAATTTCCATCAGAACCGTCAAGGAGAAATGTTAAATCTTCACAGCGGAGTTTTCGGCTGCATGAGGGCAGCACGGCTGCGTCTCGAACGTTTGGATCTTTTTCCAGCCGACCGGCGAATGCTTCTTTGTCACCATTGGCGGAAACAGTCTCGCAGCCTCAGGCGGTTAACGTGCCTGATAGTGGTAACGTGGAAACCTCCAGTGGTCGGCTTCATACGGCCAAGTTCACTAGCTCAGCTTTCTGTCCAAAGCCAGCAATACTGCGTACGTCGTTGTCAGTGTCTTTGGCCAATAGCAGTTCGCAGTTGAATTCAACTAGAACTTATGTTGATGGTTCAAAACTGCCTCTCAGTAATGGATCCAAACTTGCAGAACAGTCACGTGGTACATCAGTCATTGATGGCTCAGCCGGTAACACGCAGTCGTTCACTAGTCGTGGAGTTGCTAACCGAAGTTTGACTGAGGCGTCTTCGTCTGCATTTTCTCAGTCAGCATTCAGTTCATTCGAGTCAACAGATTCCTGCAGCAACAGTCGGGAAAAGCCAAACAGCCAGACTTTGTCTATCAGAGGACCTGAATCATTGAAGCTCAGTAACGATGCCAGAGATACTGTTGCTAGCAGCCAGACATCAGAACCTGTTACAGAATCTTTCATGTCGCAGAAGAGTAAAGCGTCATCATTAGGATTCAATGATGATGATGTTATAATTGTTGAAGATGATGATGATGATTTGTCTCCGAGCACATCCAGCTGTCAGTTATCGGCAACAACAGATGCTGATGCAGCCGTTTGCTTTGTTCAGTCCAGTTTGGCAGCAGAGTTGTCCCGTGGTTTCCCGTCGCCAGTTTCAGTTTCACATTTCACCACCACGCAGACTGTCAGCATGCATGATAGTAGCACGCCAGTGGTGGTTCAGTCAGTGCCCGATGTTTTTGCCCTATCTGAAACTGTTGTCCATCCAGTCCCAGATGCAGCAGTCAGTGGGAACGGTCTATGCACAGTTCCTATAACACCAGTCAACTCAGAGTCCGTGAACATCGACAGTTCACTGATGATGACGCAACAGTTGGAGTCAACAACATCTTTGCAGTCCATTGGCACCAGTCCTCGGTGCGAGCATTCCAATGTTCAACCAGTATCAGAAGATCAGCACAATGATGCCACTGTAACAAAGAACAGCACTACTAGATCAGCCGTGACTGCGGTACTTTTCAGCGATGACGTTTCCTTCATCCCACTCCTGGATGATGCTGAAGCCACTGATGACGGTGGTCCCATTGTAACACAGCCAGCCGATGTCAGCAACGAAATCTGTGGTAGCGATTCCTTGCTTGGTGATGAAGAAAAGAGTGCCAAGATCGATTCCTCAGCAGAGCAGAAACATGTTGATGCTAGTCGCGACATGCCGGTAGCATCGAGCAGTGTTGAAGTGATAACAAGCAGTGAAGATGAACTGTCTTTGCTGTCAGTAGAACTAGTCGAGTCAGCCTCAACCAGTACTGTCAATGAGCAGCATCAGCAGCTACTGCTATGTTCTGATACAGCGTCGGAGGATGTGAAAGCACTGCCGGATGACAGTGTCGAGATTGTTCCATCTGACGACGACGAGGTATGTACAAGTACATTTCATGATGAAAATAACTGTGTTTGGCATTGATAGTTTTGTCACCTTTTTCTCATTTATTCAATAATGTGCTTATTTAGCAGGTTTACGGCAGTTACTTCTTCGTGTTTGCCAAACGCTTCTATTCTTTAACTGCTTTCTTCAGATGAGTATAAATGTTAGTATTTTGTATCATCTTGTACTGTTGGTATCTGTTTTTTTTCTGTCTCTTTTTCTAACATCCATCACTCTCAAGTATCAAGTAGCATTTTACATGTGGCCAAACCATTTGTATCATATTATGTCCAATATTTTTCTGTCTTCGTGAACCTGCTACCTGCTGGGAGAGCAGCTCCACATCAATGAAAGTAGCAGTGCTTTGTATCTTTGTACTTGTCTTCATGAATCATATGTTGAATTTTATTGCATAGTGTTGTTGTGCTTTAATTGGCTGCAGCACAATGAAAATAGAGATGTTTCATGCACAGTTTTATGTACGCTTTTATTTATTCTTAGTTTTAGTTTTGAGTTATTTCTTAGTTACTCTCTGTGTTTGTATTAATTTTTGTCACTTTTGTTTGTGTTAATGAAAATCACGCTGTAATCTTTCACTCGTTGTGGTAAGAGCCATGTTGTTGTTTGGTGCAGGGTGACTGTAATTCGTTAAGCAGTGACGTCGATGTGACATCATGTGATCTAAGCAGTGTTGTTGATGACGATTCGTGCGACGTCAACATAGTCACTGCATCAACTCCAGACCACAGCGCAGACGACATGACCAGTCACCAGAGAGAGCATGCACAGCTGAAGAGAATCGCCAGAACTAAACGCAAAAAACAACTCCTGACTGAACGACCATCATCTGCGGAGCTTTCACATGTATGTTTCTATCAATTTCGTCGAAAACTTGACATTTGTTCAGATCTCAGTTTTCTGCAATATGTTGTTTTCTTTTCAGTAACCATAGAATCTAGAAACCTCAGTTTCAATATCTGCAAAAACTTGTCATGTTTATACAGCTGTCAGTTTTTCGCAGTATGCAGTTTTGTGTTAGCAATGTGTGAACTGCTTTCAAGTGCTTTGTGATTAATGGTTTTTTATACACAAGAGCTAGCATAGCTATATCACGTATTAGCTATCATAATTCTTTCTTAGTGTCCATTTGTCTTGGTGTCACATCCCGGTACCGTTCCAAGACTAGGTGAGATGGAGACTTCAGGTTTCCACTGTATGATAAATTAGAGCCTCTAGTATTTTGTAACGAAATTTGATATCGCTGGGTGATGGGGGTCCCTTCGAATGAGGGGGAGAAGGTATCAAAGAGGGGTTCTCCCCCAAAAGTGGTTATTTTTTCGCTATTGGTTTGTGTTGCATGAAAACATTCGCAGATAGGCACAGACGTGCAGCTTATGATAAGTACTGGTGATGTGCTTTTTAATGGTATAGCTCTATCTACATCAATGACCTTGAATGACCTTGAAGGGGTTTTTAGTGATTTTTTTGCGATTTTCGGCTGTAGAAGAGTAAATTGCGACAAAATGGATGGACATAGACCAAGAAAAACTGCGAACAGGAACTGCTATAGGCTCTCATGTGTTTCATGAACATTAGCTCACATTTCTTGTTGTAATGTGTCTGTCAGAAGTTGGTCTTAAAGCACACAAAGATGAGACATTCGCCATCACCGAGTCCTATTGAAAATCTGACCAGGAATAACAGGTGTGGCAGGTGTATTTATTTTGCTGAAGTTTAATTTAAATTGTGGTTGATTTATCTGTTGATTATAAAATCTTATCAACTGAAATGTTGAATCAAATTTTTAAACTATGAATGTTTGTTATCACAATTTTGTTATTTGTCATATTTAGTAGAGTTCATATATGCATGTATTTCATAGTTTTATTACTTATTGTTATGAATGTTGTTGGTTTAAGTGGTATTTTTCTGATTTGCCATAAGTTTGAAATAAAATTACGTTTTTTCAAAACAGAATAATAAAAGTTGCTGCACAGATTCACATAATTACCGCTGCCGATCTCAGTAATACTGCATCGATGACGACCCGTGGTCAAAGAGATGTAGTGAACTGCTGTAGGGAAGCCGTGGAGAGCTACATTCTAATTGTGTTACATGTAATTTGAAATTGTGAAATAGAATTTATGCAGCATTGGTGATAGCAGATTAATTTTATACGTATTATTTTTATTTCGTTACGTTGTTGGTGTTGTGTGCATTTTGTTTTCTGATTTTTGTTTCCGTTATTTTTGGTTCAGCGTTTCGCTGTTGTTGGTATGCAATTTGTCAGAGAACGTGATCGTCGTTCACAAATCAGGCGAGAGTTTCATTATCTGCTCAGGGTTCTGCAGCTGGCGGGATTTGTGCGGCAGCGTGCTGCTGCAGATCCGAGAGTCAGCAACCAGTTCGTTCTTAGCCAGGTACGTGTTATTCAAGTGTCTCAGTTCGCTTTTAGGCGGAATCAGATCAAGTCATTTTGTCTATAGCTACCCATTTCTTCGCACCGTCTATCTGTCTATCTGACATCTGTCGTTTGTCACGTTTATGCACCTTGAGAATAAAAGTGAGGAGTGATTACGCACTTTATCAAATTACTTTGGTGGTTTTTTGTATGCTGTTCTGGGCAGTCTGGTGGTGGCGGCGGCATGGTCTATTGGTTGGTGAAGAGTGGACTCCTTAACAAGGGACTTACTGCCTCCGACTCCCAAAGACATTTCACCCTCACTCTTAGCCCTTTGTGCATCTGATTGTGCAACTGAGAATTGCATGTGGATAATCTGACTGCTCTATAGTCTAAAAGTTTTATAGTTCAAAGGTGTAGATTGTAAAATGCATTTTCCTTAACCCTAGTTTTAGCATTAGTCACAGACATTGAATGATGTTATGTGTGAATCGTATCTTTGGTAGAATTGTGGAAATTTAAGATTTATACTCAGAATTTACTTCACAATTTCCATATAATTACGTATATTGTCCACATGTTTCAAAATATCATTAAATGATAACATGCTCCAAACGCCTCACTGCTTTACTTAGGCAATCGTTTGTGTTCGATGTACTGGAAAATACTGTCCGTTGCTGATGTAAATATTGTTCTTAATACTGCTGAATGCGATTGCAGGCATCCAAGGCAATTACATCACTGAAAACGACTCAGGAACGGTTGCTGACGATGTCTCGACAGTTGCAGAGACGGCGGGATGATCTAAGACGTCGTCTATGTGAGCATCACTTTCTTTGTACCTGTTGTACACTGTGTCCAAAAAAGCATCCTCGACATTTTTGTCTGTAACTTGAAAACCAATTATCAGATTTTGATAACTTTTGGTAGGAATATTCCAAACACAACTTGCCATCAAATGACAATTCAGTTAACTACCTCACCCAACGTTTGTTTCTGCACTATCTGGGGAAAAACAACCAGCAAAATATCGCTTTTTTATCTAATGTGATATGATTGCTTAATTAACATAACACGTAAAAACACATTTTGTTAACATTTCTGACACTTTGGCTGACATTTTACCCAGTTTTTTATTTTTCAACTGCCTGCAGTAAAATTGCTTAAGTTTTGGCCCACGTTGCGAACACAGGCAAGGAGACGCTTTCTCCATTCATTGACAGCTGTATTGATAATGTTCTGCTCCAGACCAATCCAAGCTGTACGACTCGCTTCTTGTCTTAACAAACATTCCTAAACTTCATCTAGCAGACACACTGCTGCATGACAGTCAAACCTTGTAATAGACCAGCTGTTGGGGGCCCACAGATTAGGATAGATGAAATTTATTGACATTGTTTCATTTCTTTGAACACATTTTATGCTTTGTCTGTTTTTTCCAGGTAATGCAAAAGCAGACGTTGGGTGAGGTGGAAACTAAAACACTTATTCAATAGCCAGTTGTGTCAAAAATATGTCTGCCAAAAATTATTAAAATCTGCTAATATTTGTTCAAGTTACCATTGATAATGTCTGGGATGTTTTCAGGTTTTCTGTTTATTTCAACACAAATTTCGCTTGATCTGCTTTCTCTAGGTAGTGCAAAAGCATATATTGGGTGAGGTGGGAAACTGAACGGTCGTTTGATGGCAAGTTGTGTCAGGAATATTCGTTCCAAAAATTATCAAAATCTGACAATAGGTTTTCAAATTACAGTCAAAAATGTTGGGGATGCTTTTTTGGGACACAGTGTAGTAGCACTAAGACGTTTATTTGCTACCATGTATTGATCACCGAAACTTTCAAAACTGCCAGCTACCATAAAAAAACTAAAAAACCGGTGTCAGTTGGCTGCTTTTGTAGTAAAGGTTAAGGTTCAGTATATAACGGTGCTTATGCGAGTTGGGCTTGACAAGAAGCGCTTCACAGTTTGGAAGTGGCAGGTCATTAACATGACCTAATGATACTGCAGAACATTATGTGGTCAGCTTGTCATCGATTGCTTGCGCCACTGCCAGTGAACATCTGGTACTGCAGTGCAACATGCGGACGTACCACCGCCCTAATCAGCTACAGTAAGCCATAAGTTACTACTTATTTATCATTCTGCAGAGGGTAGGGATTAGGAGGCTGAGTTTACCTGCATGGCTGGTTGCATACCGAGATGGTTTACCTGCCTGACTGGACACAAACTGTTATCCAGTCTGGCAGTCTGCACCACATCATCACAGATGGTATACACCCGTGTTTGTTGTGTACTTTGTCTTTTCCTGTTAATTTGCACTAGACCGATTGCTGTTTAGGCGGAATGGGGTTGGAGCCTAACGAGATTGTTTCTGATGACAATGATAGACAGGGTTCACCAGCTTTCGTCCTGCACAAGGACTCTCGTCCTGTGTTGAAGTCCAAGTCCAAGCCCGTGGCCATTTTGGGCAAGCGCAAGTATCAGAGTTCTTGTTCGTCGACAGTTGTTCATTCCTCTGCTGCTGCAGCATCTGCAGCCGCTGTGACTACAGATGCTGCGACTCAGCGGGCGTCTAGTGCAGTTGTGGCCAGCATGCATTCATACGCTATTCCCGACTACGTTCACAGACCGACAAAGTTCACCGGCACAAGTCATAATACAGCCGCCAGCTCATCGGCTTCTTGTGAAGATGATGAGAGAGAATCCATCATTGATGAATCTAATGCTCTTCCGGACACTGTCAAACAGCCAGTAAGTCTTTGCTGTTTGGATATTTATATTATTAGATGTATTGGATGTATCAGCTAAGTAACAGTGTAAGTTTTTGAGTGAGGTTATCATTGTTTAGTTCAACTGATTGCTTTATGTTCAGATGATTTTGTTGTTATGCGCAAAAGCAGCTACTGCTTTAGCGCATCTTAGCCATCGCAATTCTGTCTGTCTGTTCGTCTGTCCATCTGTCTGTCTGTCACATGGGTGGATCAGTCAAAAATGGTGCAAGCTAAGATCACCAAATCTTCAACATTGGCTGCCCTGGAAGACTCTAGTTTTAGGATCCATAAAGCATTTCCACAGGGTTGATCAATTGATTTAAATATTGATTTAAGTTGATTTAAATCATGATTCAAATCAACAATAAAAGTCACGATTTTAATCACTGAATATAAAACTATAAATTTATGTGCAAATGTTATGGCTGTTTTTAGTTTGCAATCTTTTATTGGTATTTAGTGCACTGTAGTGCTTGCTACCTCAATTTATTTTGTTGACTACATTAATATTTGGTTATATCTGAGCTGGTAAGTTAGCTTAACCTGCTACCTTTACCAAAGTTAACATCACCAATTACTCGGCCTTGACTCTTGTTAATTGCTCATGTTGTTTTGGTAGTTACTTTCAGCAATCAGCATGCTTACAGGTATTAGAAATGTTCATCAGCCTTCATCATTGTCTACTATATGCCTTAAAAAGTCTGGCAAATTGCAGCTCCATAAATATTCACAAACATTAGAATGCATCATTAGATTAAAATTGTAATTCGTTCTTTGCCGGGCTGCTAGAAAAAATAACACATGTATTTTTTTAAAAAGAAACTCTAATCAAGGCTAATCTGTCATCCACAAACTAACAGATAAAAGTAAAAAATTGGCTATCATAGGTAGCATAGAATGGTATACAAGAAATTTGAGCTAATGCTCACGAGACGCTCGAAAGCGTGTAATAGTTCCGGTTCACGCTAATAGCAAATTTTCTATCTAGATTGCATAATGATAGTAGCGTGGCGCCACCTTGTGAATGATATAGACTTGTGTCACAGCCCAAAATCGAAATCCTCGAAACCCCCTCGATAGGCACAAAAATCTCGCAGATATCTTTTACATAAGCCGAGTTATAGCCAATTCTGTCCCAAATTTCGTTGGCATGGCAACGGGGGTCGGCAGCATTCAATGGTCCATTCCCGAAACCCCCCCGCCTATAGGCC
>Ga0209367_1008577_pt1 | contig 13961 bp, 7 predicted proteins | sample WorMetLIZISLAND2_FD_187412 | JGI IMG/M metagenome (GOLD analysis project Ga0209367, IMG submission 187412) | Marine gutless worms symbiont microbial communities from Max Planck institute for Marine Microbiology, Germany - Olavius geniculatus... ... | reverse complement strand
CGGGCGGATCGTATTTGATCGTATAGCGAGCGCATCGACGTCTGATGGCCGTTGGCCGATATATGCGCAGACAGAGTGTCATTTCAGCAGCGCCGGCGTCGCCATGGCAGCAGCATCAGCAGCAGCAGCAGCAGCAGCAGCAGCAGCGTCATTGGTTGCGTCGTTCCATTGATGAACTGCGGCTGCCGATCGCTCGCTCTGTCTACAAACCGCGTCACTCTGAGTCCCTGCAGTCCGCCGTTACGCGCCTTCTCGATCGACATTATGACTACGCAGCCATTCGCCGGATCATCAGTCTGTCTCGTTGTAGCGCGCCAGATAGTATATGACAATGGCACCAAAAAGACGAATACTGCTACCACACCATATCAGTTTACCCTGGTTAAATTTAATGCAACTTTTTTTATTCCCCACCGTTTTCTCATGCAGGATTACTCGCACTTATCATCTCGACATGCTATGGTATAGGCTCTGTACAACAATATCATATTCATACGAGACATACACGTAAAAATATTTAAAAGCATGTTGTATATAAATATACGGTGTTTCATATTTGTTTTTTTCACAATTCACTCAAATGTTGATTAATTTACATGAAATTTTTACCAGTTGTAGCCGAAGAAATAGTAATTCAAAATATTGCAGCAAAATATGGCAGTCGATTAAATATTTTTTGCTAGTTGTGACGTAACGCTGACATCATAATGTGTCACGGGTACAAGCTTGTGAGTCTCAACTAGTGCTATCAGTTGCTACCCCGCTCCGATGTTAAAAAATTTGGTTCGCTGATGACAAATTAATTATTGAAATTTTACAGTTGCAGCCACAAAAATGTGCAAAGTGATCGCATTTGCGTGTTTGTGGGGATAGTTGGATTTTACATGTTCGAGCAAGACAGTGCGCTAGCACACCGAGCTTGCAAAATGGTTGCGTTTTTGGATCGCAAGACGCCTGATTTCATGTCTCCGTACCTTGCTTAGTGCTGATACGATAAACATTTTTCATTAGCGAACCATATTAAGTTCACCATCGAAGCAGGGTAGCGACTGACAGCACCAGTCGAGACTATCAGACTTGTACTCGTGACACATTATGACGTCAGTATTACGTCACGACTAGCAAAGAATGTTTAATCAACTGCCATATTTTGTTGCCATATTTTAAATTACTGTTTCTTCGGCTACAATTGGTAAAAATTTTAGGTAAATTCATCAACATTTGAGTGAATTATGAAAAAACAAAAAGGGGTCCCTTTTATGAAACACCGTGAATATTGCAGTACTGAGCTTACGTGCGTAATGTATTGCTCGCAATGAATAACTCTTATCGCAGACCATGTCAATGATGTTTTCATTTTTTTAACGAAAAGACGTCTAGTTATTAGAAAATTTTTTTATGATTTATGCACGAAACCAGAGTTAAAATGGGTCACCGGGTTAAGTCACTGACCGGTTATACGTTAATGAGTTACTTTTACGCTTTTTAAAATTATAATCAAAAAAATATTTTGTAATTTTATCACAGAGTCCACGTCAGTAACTTTTACAATTTTAACATGTAAAAATATTTTTAAAAACAGCGATCATTGTAAACTTGTGTTGTTATTTATCATAGAAATGTGTCTGCCAAGTAGAACGAAATATTTAAAAAAATTTTTTTGTGTCTATCGGTTGGAGGTAATGTTTTGTAAAGTTATTAACGGCTTTTCTAACGAGCCACGGTATTGAAAATGAATAAATATCGAGTAATCAGTGGTTTCTATCTTTATACTTTGTGGGCGCAGCTTGCGCCCATTGAAAAATAGAGGGAAAGTTATGTTAAAGGTGTAAATCAAAACGTTTCCTCTATTTTACTGCCCCCTATTTTTCAATCTATACCTTTAACAAAAATTTCCCCCAAAAAGGGAAGCAATCCAAAGAAGGAAACGAAAGTCCAAATGTGGGGAAACTTGAGCTTGAAATTGGGGGAACCGGAACCCGAAAATAGAGGAGGGAAGTTGCGCCCGATTTCAATTCTAGATTTGCCAGAATAGAAGCCACTGCGCGTATATAGTTTCTGTGTCTGTGTCTATTACATCGTTTTTACCCGCACATCAGCTTCAAGCCTTCACCGACGACATAGTTTAAATACGAGTAGCCTATGTACGATAGTGGAAACACGTCGAAGGCATTGTGTGTGCATCGATGGTCAAGCCAACGTAAATCCGTGATATAACAGCCAACTTGGGGTTTAGTCAAGACAACGGGCACACTTGCCTCTTTCCGTCCGTCCGTCGGTCGAAGACGAAAGCGCTATTCGTCAGCGACCGACGGCGATTGTTGGTTTGCCCGGGCGACGGAACGAGACACAGCTCAGTTATTGTATCCAATCTACCGAGACGTCTACACGCAGCCGCAACTCGTAAAGATGTACTGCAGCTTCAGTTACCGATTTGCGAAACAAAAAGATAGGTAAATATTACCAAGGGCCAAAATAATTTCGTAATGGGGGAATTGCTGATCGATGCTGCCACCTGGTGAATAATAAATCATGTGCGGTTCAGTGCGTAATAGTGCGCTATATCCGCCAAACAGTTTAAGCAGCCCAAAATACTTTAGTTTCAGGAACCGTAAAGCTTTTCCATAAATTCGAAGGGAGTCACCCCGAAGGAGGGCGCTAAATGAAAGGGGGTGGGCAAAATATGCGATTTTTGGCCAATAAGTCGCTGTATCTCAGTAACGGTGCGAGATAGGGCCCAGGTTACTATTAATCACTAATAGGACGTCGTACACTGGCTCTCGATTGCCACCAAATTCAATGACCTTGAATGACCTTGAACGCCAAAATTGGGGGTTTCATGGATTTTTGGCGATTTCGGGCTGCGACACAAGTTTATATCATTCACAAGATGGCGCCATGCAACTATCGTTATGCGATCTAGATAAAGAATTTGGTATTTGTATATTAACTTAGCGTGAACACCCCGATTTTTAGCTAAACTACTAAACAGGAATTGTTATAGGCTTTCGCGCGTCTCATGAGCATTACCTCAAATTTTTTGTTACTCACAACACTTCTTGGTTCGCTATCGTCTACAGTCCTTTGACCAGTGACTACGACGGCGCATAAGTTCCACGTTGGAACAAAATGTTTACTGATTTATATGAGACGTTGTGGCTTAGTATCGGATCAGCGACAGAAACTGCAGCTGAGTTGGCATGAAACGTCACGATCCGTGCTAAGCCGACACGCGCGCACTTCAAATTTATCAAACCGACAGCGCATCGTCTGCAACGACAAAACGGAAACTGTTTCTTGATCGTTTTTCTCATAATAATCATTCACTGACAGATCTGCTAAGTTTTTATGCGTGATAGCAGAATGCTTCGTGCGTCTTAGCCATGGCCTGCATGGGCGTCTGTCTGTTTGTCTGTTCGTCTGTCTGTCACACTCGTGATCTGTATCAAAACGGTACAAGCTAGGATCACGAAATTTTCACCGTGGGCTGCCTTAAGATCTCTAGTTTTTCGTAACAAAATTTTGTGCTCCTGGGTGCAGGGGGAGTTTTCCTCGAACGAGGGCGTCAAAGAGGGGTACTTCCTAAAAGACGTTATTTTGCCGTTATTGGCTCGTATAGTGTGAAAACGGCTGCAGATAGGTACAGACATGCTGCTTATCATAACAATCACTGGTGACACGTTTTTTAGATTTAAATTTTTAGATTTTTTTCAGATTTTGAACGACCTTAAACCCCTTCCAAAAAGGTTTTCTAGTAAATTTTTCGACATTTTTGAATGCAGCGCACATTCCAACACTGAGTTGCGACGACATGGCTAGAGATAGACCAAAGCAACCTGCGTTTAAAATTTTCAGCATTCAACGTAGATTTTAGAAGTTCAAGTCCCGACTCCCTAAACTCAAGTCGGCCGGCGCAGGCGGGCGTCAAAGAGAGCTACACCCTAAAAAGTGGTTATTTTACTGGAATTATTTCGTGTAGCGTGAAAACGGTATTGCAGATAGGCACAGACATGCTGTTTATCATAACAAGCAATAGTGACAAGCTTTTAATTAGTGTCAACGTCGATGACCTTGAATGACCTTGAACCCCCAAAATAAGAGTTTTAGTGAATTTTTTGGCGATTTTCGGCTGTGACACACATTTTAGGAGTGAATTGCGCCGAAATGGCTGAAGATGGACCTGGACAACCTGCGTATGACATTTTTAGCATAGAACGTACATTTTTAAGAATCTAAGTTTCGATCTCTTAAATTCAAGAAGTCTTCCGTACGTACGAAGGCCTCAAATTTAAGTACTTTTTCAAGATGCATTAATATCTTATTCCCGTAGGCCTAAACTGATTGCCAAAGTGGCAGGACCACTGCTATCGCGCGTCACGTGAGCTTTGCTCAAATTACTTGTCTGTAGGGCCTACCGGTAGGCCTAGGTAGAGCGCATAATAACTTTGCACGTGCATATGGTTCTACGTATGGCAGAACGAGCTAGGGGATTCGTTTTCGGTCCACGTCATCCCATGAGATTTGTGCGTTCTGTGTCCAAGACGCTCTAAATAGACGAGGAATCTTGAAACAGGTTCGCGCTGCTCGACGCGGACAAACTGGGAAAACGCCAAAATAGGCAAATGTATGCTAAGCCAAAGTGCGCCTGGTGGCGCGTAAAAAATGGAACGTATAGGCCTATGCGTTAATTTACGTAGATATCTTGATCAGTCGGCAATTCTGGAAACGATCAGTCTCGATCCATTGCAGTTAGAGTCGCTCATAACAGTTGAAGGTTACTGTGTTCAACTTGAAGTTCAAAATATTACAGTGACATGACATTTCTTCACTGCAATGATCGAGACAATTCTGCGGATGGTTTGGTTTCTTTGTGAAGCACGTATATCGTTTTACGTGCCACCCCGTTGGCCTAGTTGCTGCGACGAGTGAAGACACCACACTGTTATGGCCTAGCCTATAGCCTACAGTCCACTGCGTTCATTCTGTGCAGATTTCTCGTATGGCTTCGCTGTCGATCGATAATTGAACGACGGTGCAACCTAATCACGATCGATCGATCAAATTTCTCGACACATTTCAGAGTGGTCGTCGGCGTCGCGACATAGTCGGCCGGTCTGTGTATTGTCGCGACTTCACGTTTACGATCACGACTCTTGATTCTACGCTGAGAGACCGGCCGCCGCGTCTATCTGGGTAGCTATGGCCTACTGTTATACTCCATAGGCCCATCAGTTTCATCTGGTCATATTTTATGCAGTTTAAATTACTGTATTTTATTCCCCCATTGTCTTCATAGGATGACTTAAAAATTATTTTCTCGACTTGATAAGTTCTACAACAATAGCCTATCATATTGCACTAATATGGTCAATTAAACGACAAGATGTTAATTTACAGCATCTTATTAAAACTTCTAACTGTAGCACCAGCAAAGATGTCGGTCGACACGCCAATTGTGCCGACATGTATGCGGTCGTCCGTATAGTTGCCTAGGGTGGTATGCGCCCACTGCCGAACTGCCCTGCTTCTGTTAGCCGGCCGACGCACGTGAGCCAGTTAGCCGAACAGCGCGTGATTCGCCAGCCGTATTAAGATGTGCCATTTTCTGAAGGTCTTGGACGTCTGATGATTTTAATTGACAATTGAACTTTACGCTAAAAACTGGCAGTTGGCATACCTTGCCTGGGAAACACTCATACACATTTTTGGTGTCCTCTTTTTGTGCCTTTTTGTTTTCGGCTTTTGGGATAGGAGCTCATAGTAGGCTACTGCAAAACAGACAAACGGGCAGATGTGTCTATACTGCAATCTGCAGCCAGCTAAGAGACATACCATCTTCCCAATCAGCCATACTCCGTAGCCCCTAAGCCACTAGGCCTACTTATTTCCCATCTCCGAGGCCGGGTAGGAGGCTGAGTTGGCTTGCGCACACAATTAAACTTGATTGCTCATGCTATTAGGTTGCTTGCAATTTTTTTGACCTACAGTGAGAATCAAACATGTCAATTGATTGTCTGATTGAATTGATTATGGTCCATATTACAAATAATACAATCTAAAGACTAAAATAAAAGGTGGCTAGAAAGTCAGTGAAAGTGGATGTGTTTTACTGTTTCGGAATCGGAAATTACCGGGCATCGCTAGGCTCCTACTGGCATTATAAAGTTGTTCGCTAGATGGAAGCACGCAGTGACCTGAGTCGGCTGAATGTCATTTTAGGAGATCCGAGTACCAGCGCAGGTTGTATGGTGATTGTTTTTGTTGACGAATCTCGTAAACAGCAGTGAATGGTATAATTTTTCTGCAAATTCTGACACTTTTGTATTCTGTATTTGAATAGCAATAGTCAGAAATGAAGACAATGAAATATAACGTTTGTGACAACTTACGTTTAATTGACAACTGACTCGGTCGTCGTCGGTAAACAAACATGCATAGCGTACTGATAGACACCAACGCAGGCGACGAAAGGATTAGGGCTAGATTTAATTTGGCCAACGAGTAACAGCTGGTCCATGGATATTACTTTTTAAAGGTTAAGGTTAGTGCCAGAGTTAGGAAAGCAGATATGCCTCGCCTCACATTTTTTGTTGCTATTTGAATCTCCCTGCCTCGAAAATTGTATCGATTGCACACGTACTAAGGTACAGAATCTGTGTTCGGGTGATCCTGCTGCAGGTATAACGGTTGCTAACAACACCATTGAAGCAGTTACAGAGTTTCGGTACTTGGGCTCTATTCAGTCGTCTTCTGGCAGGTGCTATTCAGATCTACATCGACGAATTGGAGTTGCCTTTTCCGCCATGCACTCAATGCAACGCTGCTGGCGTCAAAAGGGTCTAAGTCTGGACACCAAGCTAAGACTATACCAAACTTGTATTCTCCAAATCCTGTTGTATGGTGCTGACACATGGACCCTACTGGCCGATAACACACGCATATTACAATCCTTCTCTATGTCATGCCAATGTCAGATACTGGGTGTGAAGTGGCAGGGCCATGTGAAGAACGTCAAAATAGCCGACAGGACTGGTCTGCCAAACATTGCAGATATAATCAGCAAGAGGCACCAAGCACTGTTTGGTCACGTTGTTAGACTGGATGCCACCACACCTGTACACCAAGCGTTATGCCAGGTCACTGCAATGAAAGACGGGCAGAGTCTGGGAATGAACTGGAGAAGACCTCCTGGGCGTCCTCGAAAAACCTGGATACAGCAGATCGGCAATGGAACACTGGCCAGCTGGAGACAGATGTGGCAGAGTGCAGATGAACGTGGACATTGTGAGGAGTCGTCGCAACGGACCTCAGTTGTCTACGCGTCATGATGATGATGCACACGTGCACACTGACAAGAAATTATTTGCATATAATTATATGGTGTGTACAAGCAGTTGGCTCACATGCTATTACTGTTGAATGATTGCAATCTTGCGATTGAGATCTCAATTCCAGGATCCGAGATTCAGAAATTTAGGATTGGCAAAAACAGCTGGGATTTGGATCCCAAATGTTGGGATTGCAGTCACTGATGGAGAATTTCCCCATAGTGCCAAACTGCCAACTTGATGCTGATGTCATAGAAAATAATGCCAGTGAAAATGCTGAAGTGGAAATAAATAACTAACCACAATCCCAACCTCATCCTCAAGAATTGGAGCAATATACATAATTTGTTACATACACCATTAGTGAATTATGTTCAATTAAATTGTGAAAATTGATATGTAGTTTCAGGTTTCATGATGTATGATTGGTCAGATGGTCATTGATCTAAGCAAGCTTAAGTGCGCAGGTGATTTAGGCATGCACTTAATCTTGTGAAATTCTCAGAAAAATTCCTAAGAATATTTGTAAAGAAGGTATTAAGTCTGGTGTCTCTCAGTTTTTCATGTAGTTTGTTTAGTGTATCCACTCCAGTCTTAATTCAGGATGTAGAATGTGAAAAAAGATATGAACGTTTTGGTGTGTGAAGTTACGGTGGTTTCATGGTCGTTGCTGTTTGGTTTGCATGTCTTCGTATGTTTGTTGTTGCAGAGAGAGAGAGAGCGTGCAAGACTGAGTGACTTTGGAGTTAGATGCAAAGTGAGGGCAGTTTTGTAGTTCAGAAGTAGTTCAGCATGCTGTTGCAGTGTCTAGAAGTATTAACAACTTTACTTTATATTGAGGGTCAAACATAAGCTCGCTACACACTTTGATGCGGAGTGAAGATGGCGGCTGTGGCAATTCTGACATGCTGTGCAAACTCGCATCCGTTCCAAGAGCGCAATGTCACACTGTTGGAGTCGGTGAAAATTGGTCGGTCAGTAGCACAGTCTCGACCCGCACAAACTAATGCAATCTTTGACTGCAAGGTTCTCTCGCGTCATCATGCACTTCTTTGGTACGACAATGGAAAAGTAAGTGCGGATGTGATTTTCCTTTACACTCGATCACTGTAGTCTGCTTGTCAGATCTATATTAGTGTGGTGCTATTGGAACTGGTCATGTCATTATTCTGGATATAAATGTAGACTGTAGAGCATATAATGATATCAATATTTATCGTGTACACAAATTTGATGCCCTTGTGCAGTGTACTCCTTGAACCTGTGAGGTCGAAACTTACGCTGTTAAAATATATGGTTTATGGTGAAAATTTCTTATGCAGGTTGTCTTAGTCTATCTCTGGTGATTTTGGTGCAGATCACTTTTGAAATGTGTGCCGTAGACTAGAAATCATGAAAAATTCCTTAAAACTCCCCTAATTTTGGGGTGCAAGGTCGTATCAAGGTCATCGATGTTGGTACATCCAGAAAGCCTGTCAGCAGTGCTAATGACTGGCTAAGGATGGGCGTCTGGCGTTGTGGTGGGATTGAATGAAAATGCACTTTCAGTGACTGATACAAGGTTTGGCACTATTCCAGATCTGTGCTCACCAGTCAGAAAAGCATGCCGGTCTGAACTGTGCTCGCTTCGGACTTGTATGTATTGTCGCACACGGCAAAAATCTTGTTTGCTTTCGCTCGTCCTGTTTTTCGCTCCACGCTCCACTCGTTGACCACTAAAGTCAATAAATAAATATTGGATTGTCCATATACGTCGTAGTCGTGTGAGCTGTGTGATGCATGGCTCAGTTGCAAGGCACTAGCAGTTCGGAGCAAGGGTGGGTCGGTTGGTCATTCCATCTAAGCATTCCGATTGCCATGTCCATAAGCTATAAATAGAGTGGACAAACAGACAAACAGAATGGACCTCAGCAGAAAAGAGAATGGCTATAGCGCCAGCACGCACCAATTAATACTCCAATATAAACAGGCTTGTCATGGATATGGATATCCATGGATATATCCATACGTGGATTCAGACTTCAGCCATCCTGTGGATATATCCATGGCTGTCGCATTTGCTAATTAAACTGAATATTTAAGTGTTTTATCTCTATATAATATTTTTCTGTCTGTCGTTCTTACTTTTATTTTCTCGTTTATTTGTTATTGAGTCAAATGAATAATCAGTGACATCAGCACGTCATTATTTTGTTAGCCTTTATTAATTTATGTGCACTGTAGCAGCAACAGGCGCTTTAATACTGTTGTTTGGGCAACATACGGTCTGTCAATTTGTGAGATTATTAGTTCACCCGGAAACGATAGTTTTCGGGAGGACATACATATATTTTGGTGGCATATATTTTCTTTTATTTTCCTCGCGTAATCTCCGAGCTCCGTCGACCAATCGGCGAGAAATTTTGCACGATGCTCAGAGCTGCGTTCAGTTTTATAATCCCGGTCTAAAATTTGGGGGGGATCCTCCCCAAAAAATTTTAGGGCCAAAAACATGCAAAATTTAGCCCGATTTTGGACGACTTCGAAGTTCGGCGGCAAATATCTCCGAAACGGATGAATATATTCAAAATCGGATTTTTATTCCGTCTACCACGATTCCTCCCCCTGATTAGGCGAAACAAGTCCAGTGAAGTTTGGTCCAGTAACCTTGGAGATCTCTCTGTGGAATTGTACCCACCCAAAGAACATTTTTCGGAAGACCATATTTTGGCCCCTAGGGGTGCTGCGCCCCCAAATTTTTACACGCGCTAGAGAATGACCAAGTCTTACTAGCGCACCCCCACCTGGGATGGGGGCCCCTTTACAATTTTTTTTCAAAGGGGGGTTAAAAATTGGCCTTGATTGTAGCGAATTAGCCACTATAACTTTAAAACGTTTGCGATTGACATGTTTTCTTGTTGAGTTCAGTTCTAAGTGGTGACAGTAATTCTTAACTCTATAGTTAAATGTTTTTAGACTAGAAAAAATATATCGGCCCATTGCTGACATATCATGCGGCCGTCCGCCTATACAGCTATGCATCTTGACTTTTCACTGCTTGAACTGAAAATTGGCACTCCTGGGGAACGTTCATACCAATTTTGTGTAGGCTTTTTTTGAGCTAGGAGCTCGTATATACGCAGGTCGCAGGCTTGCTGTGGATATGAAATTTCCCATTCATATCCATATCCACAGATTTTCCGTGGATATCCATGGATATATCCATATCCACAGACGACTCTTCTGCATACATGTAGCCTCCAAATTTTTGCAAAATACAGCAGTGCAATAGGGACTACCCTCTCCCCCAAAGAAAAAAACTCGACGCAGGCATTTTCTTCTTGAAATTGTTAAAAATGAATAAAGGTAAAAAATAAACACAAGTTTACAATATGATCTTAATAAGGCATTTTCCAACTTTTGTGAAAATCTACGAGATTTTATTGCCCCTGTTTTTGGCTGACCGTTACGTCTAGCCTTGGGTACGACATGTCATCTGTCTGTCTTTCCGTAACGCATGTATTATGGCTAAACGGCATGCCTAAAGGGAGGCGATGGCGAGGGCGATGGTGACTTTTTATAGGCTGTCAAAAGTAACCATGTCTTTATTTGCAGCGGTTTGTCCACAATTTTGAGTGCAATGCTGCTGCTTACAGTCGTCACCCAAGTGCGCCAAATTACCGTATCGTATCCTCGTGTTGATTCTAGCGTTCGATATAGCAGCGTCACCATAGCATGTATGGGACTGTAGTCATGCTGAAAAATCGCTTTCTTTCTGCAATCTGAAGTCAAACGCTGTCATTCAGATGAAGGTTACGGTCGGCTCACACCAGCCACAGCTGGGAGTCTTGTTTTCCAAGATGCAGGTTGCATTCATGTACGCGGTACGCCTACAGGTATAGGGTGGAGTAGACGCTTTTAAAAGACACTTGGTTTGTACTTCCTACTGGTATTAGATATGTTAGTAAGCAAAAAATAGTTGTAATTTTATTACTATTTGCTAAAAACTTTAAAAACTCACAAATGGATAGACCCTTTGTTGCTTAACTAACAGTATTAAACCACTGAAGATTAAGATCTGTTCCTGGAGCCCGATTCACAAACATTGTTGTAAGACATGTCGTAAAACATGTCATAAAATTATCACAACTCATTTAAGATGTCATAAGATTATCTTACGACATGTTCCTGTTTTAGCTCTCATAAATAAACTTAGGCTAACTAAATATTGACGTGCTGATGTCACTGATTATTCATTTGACTCAACAGCCTGAATAAACGAGACGATAAAGAGTAAGAACGACAGACAGAGAAATATTATAGAGAGAAAAAGCACATAAGTATTAAGTTTAATTAGCAGGCGTGCCAGCATAATATCCATGGATATATCCATAGGATGGCTTGAATCCACACATGGATATATCCATGGATATCCATATCCACTGCAAGCCTGTATATACGAGACAGATAGATGGACGTGCAAGACCAGTAGCGCGGCTACATAACAATAATTGCCAAGCCTAGAGAACTCAGCTGGGGCATTAGTCGCGTGCTAGCTGATGCGTACATTAGCGGCGCCGACGGCGTTATGAGTTAATATTGTTGTATTGTTGCTTACTGCCGGACCGTGCAATATGGAAGCACACCACGCCAGCTGCTTATGTTGTATGCATGCTGTCCAATTAGTGAAGTGCCACGCCGCTGGCCTGTGGCCGATATGCTAACGGTCGCTAGAGTTGACTGTAGGGAGCTGGATGGTCACAGAACTATGTCCCCATCCCCACTTCGTCCTCCCACTGGCGTAGCCATATGGCACTGGGACTCGTGCCCCTAAGAGCCTACTCAGTTACTGAAAATAGTACCAAAAATGCACCAAAGCACTTTATTTTCAGGCACCCGACCCCTCACGTGCCCCATAGGCCCCCTCATGTTGAGGTACTGGCTACAATGCTGGGCCCTGCAATTATTTGACTCTCTCCAACGCGACTTCAGAACACTGGTTTTTGCGCAGTATTGCTTAGGACCTATTCATTACAGTGATATCAAAGAAAAACAACCAGCAGTTTTATAAGAACACTGGAGACTGTTCGTTTTCGTTAGGGTAGAAGTGAAACGAGTCAAAATGAAATTGTAATCAACTATTTTGAATACTGCTGGACGTGACGATTTCTATTGTCCATTGTCCACCAGAACAAGAAATTTGAGCTAATTCTCACGAGACGCGCGTAAGCATATAGCAGTTCCTGTTCGCAAACTGTCAGTGTATCTCCAGCCATTTCGTCGCAAATCAATAAAACCCATTATTTTGGAAGTTCAGGGTCTTTCAAAGTCATGGATGTTGATACGACTAAAATGCTCGTCACTATGTTTGTTGTGATAGGCAGCGTGCCCCTGCTGATCTGCAACAGTTTTCACGAAAGACTGGCCAACAGTGGTAAAATAACGACTTTTACGGAGGTACCGCTCATTGATGCTTTCGTGTGCAGGTTTTCTTGAACCTAGAAAATCGAGATTGGATGATCGAAATCTACGTTCAATGCTGAAAATTCAATACGCAGCTTGTCCTTGTCTATCTCAATTGATTTCGGCACAATTCGGTTTTGAAATGTGTCTTGGAGCCCGAAATCGCCAAAAAATCTATAAAAACTCCCTATTTTTGGTGATCAAGGTTATTCAAGGTCATTGATTTCGGTGCCATTCTATTGCTGATTAATAGTAATCTAGGGCTAGGCCCTATCTCGCACTGTTTCTGACATATGGCGATTTATTGGCTAAAAATCACAAATTTTTCCAATCCCCTTCTCATTTAGCGCCTTTGTTCAAGGTGACACCTTTCGAATTAATGTTAAGGCTTTACGGATCCTGAAACTAGAGTCTTCCAGGCAGCTGATGGTGAAAATTTGGTGATCCTAGCTTGCACCGTTTTTGACTGATCTACCCGTGCAACGGACGGACGGACAGAATTGCTATGGCTAAGACGCACTAAAGCAGTAGCTGCTTTCGCGCGTAAAAAAAAATTTTACAAAACGGGAACGCCATTACGGTGCATGGTTTTTACTATGCATACAGCTGCCTAGAAGTACTTGGCTGGTTATGGCTGGTCAAATGGCGGACCGTGGAGTGTCAGAGAATGACGAATTGTGGTTGCACACTGAAGCGGCGGTCACTGTGTCGCCCGAATGTCTGTCGGTCTGGCCAGCAACTAACTCGACCGTTTATCACTGATATGCTGCCGGACCAGTCCAGTCCAGGCGCCAGGTCGATAGTTGCTATACTGCAATGTATGGTGCGTAGTGCCGCCGACGTATCTAGGGGGCTTGCGTTTTTTGGGCTTTTTGAGAAGTGAGATAAAAAAAATAACAGTACTAAGTACGAATTCTGTGCTTTGAATCAGATCTAGCAATTTTAAGCGCAGATAATGTGACACCACTACAAAAATGTACCGGTACATCTAAAATATACCTTCTCTTTTTTACGTGTCTAAATATTCACCTGCCAGGGCCAGTTGTTTTCTCTTGCAGCAATTAGCCCCCCCCCTTCTCTCTTGTGCACACTTTCAGTTAGCAGCTGGCGTATGGTGCTTGGAGACCACTGAGCTGCTTTGGAGATAATTTGTTGCACAGATATGCAGCATGGTGTCCAGTAACTACTGGC
>Ga0209367_1008576_pt1 | contig 13961 bp, 12 predicted proteins | sample WorMetLIZISLAND2_FD_187412 | JGI IMG/M metagenome (GOLD analysis project Ga0209367, IMG submission 187412) | Marine gutless worms symbiont microbial communities from Max Planck institute for Marine Microbiology, Germany - Olavius geniculatus... ... | reverse complement strand
TGTGGGACAACCCTGCAGGAGTTAAGCCACGCTGCCCTAGATAGGCAGCGGTGGGCAGCGATAGTAAGAATGGCGTCAGACACCAACGGGCATTGAGCCCACGGTTGTCGATGATGATGATGATGATATACTGATCTTGTCATAAACTTTGTTCCATAAACTGTGAAAAATAGAACCACAGTTTGTACATACCTTGTGAACTATGTATGGTGGTCATTGCACTGTGCCGTGCACCATCTCATTTTGTAATTGATAAAGAATTTCCAACATTAGTAGAGTTAGATGTACCGGTAGTAGATATTGAGCATAGCTTAACGTAGATGTTAAGAGAGCACAAGTGGATTGCGAGTTCTGTTAGCTTTGACGTTCTAGTTTCTCAGTTTGGTTGGTTATTGTTTTAATGTTAGCAATCTTTAGGAACATAACTGTATAGATACTTTTAAAGTTAATTTATTTGATTGGAAAGTATTTGTTTAATTTTGCTATTTTTATCATGCTGCATATGCGGGGTCTTTGGAAGAATATCAGGGTGTTCTCTTGTGATATTTGTTGTCATGCGTAGAGACATGGAAGTAAGTAGAAGCTAGACGTATGATTTAACAGTTAGTGACAAGTAATGCAATCACATAGAGCTATGAACAAATAAGTCTTGAGCTTAGTGATTTATTCGTGTGACAGTCAAGAATCAAAAATTCAAGATGTGTAGATCACACTCAGTTGCAGATATAAGATGTTGTTGCAGTGTTAGTATAATTTTTAGGTCTGAAAAATTTGCTATTAATTAATATTTGGTTAAAAATTGTTTGAATATTTTTTATCAATTAATATTCTGACAAAATTTTGGACTTCTTACCATGACTAACATCACTGATCAGCCTTGAGATTTTTTTACCTTTGTACTGCTTGTAGTATTTGCTAGTTTTAAGGAGTATGAGGTAAATGGCGTGATGGTGAGACAAGCATGATATGTTGTACGTAGAAAGGATCCATTAATTAAAGACTGCATTAAGTCAGGATTCTGTTCTAAGATTTAATTTTGCTGTCTGTTATCGTAACAAAAACAATATTTGTCTGCACTAAAAGGTTTTGTGATTTCATAGCATGAACGTATGATTTGAAAATAACTCATCCTGTTTGCAAGTTCCTAGAAATAGGTGCATAATTGATGTTCAGAGTGGAGAGGTTGGGTCAAAGGCAAGCTGAGTAATTGAAGTGTAAAACAGAGAAATAAAAAGTGCGAAACGCGCCTCTGTTAACGCGGTTACTCTACAGTCCTTATTTTGAGACGTTGTTACTAATTCTGTTGCTATTGGCAAAGTTCGCCTTTACGCTCGTTATCGTTACCGGGTACCCATGCCCTACGAAGTATTTGAAATAGCCTTTTGCCCATCACTAATGCCCAGTGACGTCATAGTGTTTACTACTTTCGCTTTTTCTGCGGTGTGAAAAGTAAGTTTTTCTCTATTTCCGAGTGCAGATGACTACATTATAGATTTCTTTGATATGGAAAATAACGATTAGCACGCATTTAATTGGCCTGTTAGTGTTAGAGTTACTGAATACCGGTATCATAAATGCTTTTGCGTGGACAGTGCACTGTTTATTTTTCGTCTCCAGGAGACAGGGTTAGGGACAGGACGAAAATGACACCATTTCTATTTTATTTTTCATCCACGCTACGAATATTTAAACAAAAATTAGTTATTTGTTTTTATCCAACCTTGGTATTGCAGATGTGACATTTTTTCTGATATGCTGGTCATGGGAGCAGCCATCCAGCTACGGGCAGCATTCTTTTTGACGTCGGTGAAGGTCGCTAGTGTCGATCTGCCTGTAGCCGATGACATCAAAGTACTCAGATCCTTCTAGACCGGCGTTTGACGTTCGACAAACACGTTGACTCGGCCATGGCCCGATCGTGCAACTACCATGCACAGCTGATCCGCCACATTCAGCATCTTCTGATTATGGATCTCGCACAGACGCTTCCATGCAGTCTGATTCTATCCAGGAACAACTACTGCAACGCTGTGCTACACGGCGCTTCCTCTGGCACCATCCACAAGTTGCAGCGAGTACAGAACAATGCCGCAAGAATCGTTCATCAAGTACCAAGATGATCACACGCGTATCCACTGCTGAAGAAACTACACTGGTTGCCGGTGGAGCAGCGCATCTCTTACAAGCTGGCCTTGCTGACGTTCAGAATATGACAGATGTCAGCATCAGCATATCTCATTAACTGTGTCACTCTCTTTGTATATAAATCTATGCTTGAAACTCACTTATTTAATTTTGCATACAGCTAACTGACCTGCTCTGCCAGTGCCTCTGAAGCTATGGCATTATGGCGCTATACAAATGTATCAATTGTTATTATTATTATTATTATTTTGAACATTGCAAGAAAGCAGATGAATAAATGCTGTTATTCTGTTATCTTCTGATAATTATAGACACCACTGTTGATTGTACTGATGTTTAGTTTAGCACCAGGTTGGATACACGATTTAAGCACGTTGACATACCTCGGCAGACTCAAAATGGTTTAGGTTTGTTTGTGTGTTGCAGTTGAATGGTTGGTTAGATTGTGCATTGCACCTGATGCGACGGTTGCCATCACAACAAATAGCCAATAATCTCTGTGATCAGGGATGTTAAATTCGTTTTTATTCCAAATTTGCATTTCGACCACTAAAATTTGGATTAAATTCGAACTTCGTTTACATATTTGTGGAGAAGCTTAAGCAATTTGCGTTTGATGTCTGCACTGTGGGGCGAGATGAAGGTCACAGCACATGCCACACGCCGGGAAGCAGTCTATCAACAGTGCAATCAGCCAGGACGTCAAGCCATGTCGCACTCTGTTGCCGTCGATTGATGTCTGCTCTGTTTCTGGGCCACTAAGATTTGTCACTTTGATAGCTTGCATCAGTATACAACATGCGCCAGGGGCGCAGTGCAAGACGGAGAGTAATTGAACGCCGCGGCGGTATGCAGGGAGAGGAGGGATAAGCAAACATGTGGTGGGCGTCGCTTGAATTGACGGCCGGCAGAGAACAAAGAAATCGTCACACAGTGCACCATTGAAGTAACAGCGCTCAACTTTCAAGGCAGAACTGTCTGCGTCTAATTAGTGATGCTTGGATTCAAATATCGAAGGGCTGAAAAACGAATATGAATTCGAATTTGAAGTTCGAAGTTTGCAAATTCGAACTTTGTTTAACAACCCTATCTGTGATATTGTCATTCTGGTACGCATAAGTTACAGCACTGCTGGAGTTGGTAAGCGACTACGTAGTATGAACTTACCACTCCAGCTCGTGCTGTAACATACTTAAACCATGCCTTAATTGCACATATCACACTGTTGTTTGCATTATGATGTGCGACTGCAGCCAAGAGTTGTGCAAACAGTACCAGTGCACTCTGTTGGTAAAATGCATCAGGTGTGTTTGCATCTGATGTGGCTGGTCCAACAGGTAGCTTGATATCTAAATATTGCATCTGATAGCTGCATATTACCCGTTTCACCTGAAATGACATCCCGGTACTCAGCTTTGAGTGACAGCCTACTTCATCATCAATCATTATCATTGTCACAGTTCAGTTGTGCGTGCTTGGCAACATGAGCAGAGTGCTCTTGTGTTGGTATTTTTACCAGAAACCATTTACCAGAACACATCTGACCTTTGTCATTACCTGTTGTTTAAACTGATTTCTGCAAGGGTTATAATTTTTTATGTCTAACTAATTTTATCAGTATTTTGTCATTCTTAGCTGTATTGTTTGCAGTTAGGTTTTGTTCTTTGCTCTATATTGGTGTTTTAAAAGAACTTGGATAGATGCCATACATACTGTTTACTGGTTCTCTTAATTTGACAGAGAATAGCTTGTCAGATATATAAACCCCCTGTCCTCTAATAGACAGCATCCTGAGATTGATGACTGTCTGGAGGATAACAGGGAAGATTATTAGAACTGCCTTTAGTCTTATTAGTCATGTGCACACTCATAATGGCAACTTTACAATTTTGATTTAAGGTCATTTTTGTGTTTTATGTTTCATATTTGGTCTTTATGTAAAGGTTAAACTTTCTATTCCATTTTTATGTGTGTATATTGCATTATCTGGAAAGGCCATCCCTGAAATGACTTATATTGTGTTGGCAGGATGTTAAACCCTACTCACTCAGTCACTCAGCTATACGAGTTGTACTCGGTAAGAAGACCATTGTTTAAAACACAGCCAATTACAATTCTTTGATGAAATCAGTGATCTGTGCAGTTAGTGGAAAAAAGTTAAAATAATAATATTTTGTATATTGTTAGGACCACCCCTGTTTCTATTTTGTTCCATAGTTGCATTGCTTTTGTGAAGATCTGTTGTCTTTTGTTGACCAGCATTTGAAAATTGTTCGTGATATAACACATGGAAAAAAAGTTCTTGCTCTGCGATTACAATCGTGATGGAGATTCATATAGGTATGCCATTGTCTTGTAGTCTTTATCGGCATTTATTACCTCTGATGTGTTTTATCACTGCAGTTGTTTGATGCTGTTTATAAACATGTCACAGAAAGTTCTGGAAAAGTCCTAGAAATTTAGTGTGAAAACCCTGCATGTGATGTAGTTGTATGTTAGTAGTTGTAGTGACTGTAGTTCATCTTTTATTGCTGTGATACACTGTCTCAGAAAAAATGTCATTTTTTCTGTATTTTTTTTTATATTTGTGATATTATTGACATATGTCATCAAGTTTCACTAATTTCTGGCAGAAACATATCCCAGGAAATTTGTAACAGCAAAATACATATGCACAGCCTACCAATGTCACCACATATCTTTTTATATGTTTGCATTTTACCTTGTTGAAACTAGCTTTGCATCAGAATGCACACCATGATATTGGCTGTTTTCTTTAAAATTTCTTTGAAAGCTTACCAGTATTTATAATATCAATATTATAATTGTTATAAACTGTCTGGAGGATAACGAGGAAGATCATTAGAACTACTGCTGGTGGCGTGGCGTAGTTGGTAACGCGTTTCAGCTGAAATGAAGTTACTCTACGCCAGGCCCGGTTAGTACTGTGATGGGTGACTGCCTGCCGGCAGGTAAACCATCTCGGTGTGAAGCTGCCAGCTAGGTCGACTCAGCCTTCTACCCTCCGTGGGACGGTAAAATGAGTAGTAACTCATTCATATGGGTCATGGAAGGTGGGGACCTGGGTACAGCTGACTGGGGTTGCCTAGCCGGCCGCTGCACCAGCCCATGTCTGCAGGTTGCAGACGCTGGCCGTGCGGCAGGCGGCTCTGGTTAGTGATGAAAGCGCATTAAAGGCGTGCGCATGCTCGCAACGATGTGCTATACAAATTGATGACCTTTACTTTTACCTTTACCTTTACCGTTATTGTTAATTATATATTCATGCACATAATGGAGTTTTTACAGTTTTAGGTTTAGTTTGTTTATTGTGTTTTGTGTTTTTGTAAAGGTTAAACTTACTGTTCCATTACTATGTGTCTATGTGCATTCTGCCTGGAAAGTCTGTCTTCTAAATGATCTGTACTGTGTGGAGTGGGACGTTAAACTCTGCTCTCTCACTCACTATAACCTTTATAAAGAAATTTGCGAATTAATTATTTAGTTCTAAAACTGTGAATTTTTGAAATTTTCCATCAAAATGTGATTTTTAGTGGCGCAACTGTTATGTGGTCTGATCTGCAGCAGCATGTCACTGATCAGTTGCGTGGACGGCTGTGTGCCTGTGTGAGAACTGTTGGGCGACACTTCAAACATTTGCATTGATAATAAGAACAGGCTTTTTACGTGTTACTTTTAACATTACCTGATAGATATTTAATGCGTCAATTGCAGTTTTATGTGGAGACTTTTTATTTGACACTGTGCTGTATACCGTAAAAATAGTTGCTAGTTTATACAAGGCACAGTATGAAAATATAAGATGAAATGTCATTGGCTGTGCATAATGCGTTAATTGAAATTTTCTAAAGTATGTTTCTACCAAGAATTGTCCAAATTGGATGACATCTGACTAAGTTATTACAAATGTAAAAAGGTGACATTTTTGAGACACAGTGTAATATCATTTAAAACATTTTTCTGTAAATAATTATGCCAGTTCAGTATGATTATTATTATGGTACAAGTTGTGTTTAAGGTATCATAATGTCACACCATAGCTGTCGTATGTTAAGAACTAAGAAGTTTATTTTTTGCTGTCTAACGTTACGCAGATGGTGCATTTATGAAGTAACATTACATCGATTAAGTAGGTGAATTTGATTTCATAATCACCAATAATGTAGTTATTGTTCTTGTTTCAGGTCTTCGTGGTGTAACCATTTTCCATCTCTGGATGATGGTGCCATGCCATCAGCAGCTGCAAAGCCATTTCACTATCAACCCCTTCTGGAACATGAGAAAAAGATTGATGTTCCATACAAGAAGCTGACAGGTATTTCCTGCTTGTAGTTTGTATTCAGTATTTTTTCTTAGCAGTGAATGTGTGAAGTTTGTTTTCAATTTTCATTTACATTTTTTGTTGTTCTGCATTACCAATATTGATTATTTTTGTTAGAGATACATTAGGTTATTTTTTCTGATTGTCACTGATTGATTGATTAGTTAGTTGATTTATATATTATATATGTGCTTGCGAAATTGGTGGAAATTGTTCTGGGATGAACAAGTTAGAGGCTTATTGACATATATAATTGAAACAAGTTTAAAACGTTGTTATAATGGTGCAGTTAAGTCAGACTAGATTTTTGAAAACTGAGAAGAATTTGTAATGTATAGATAGCATTATGTATAGCAGTGTATTGGAGGCTTGACTATTTGCTGCACTGCATAGATGATTTTGTTTCGTGTGCGTACAGGAGATTATGTTACCACATTTGATGTAAAAGGCCATAAAATTTTATCAGTTGATCCACGGGCACTCACTATGTTGGCTGAGCAGGCTTTTGTAGATGTTTCACATTTGCTTAGGCCTGCACACTTGCAGGTAATCACTGCTCTGTGTTTAGTTAAAAACACCTGATCAGGCATGAATAATTTGACAAGCATATTATGTCATACTTTAGTGAAACATATTTTTTACAATCACAGAAATCCAATGATTTGTATTTCGAAAATTACAAGAAATTTGAGCTAATGCTCACGAGATGCGCGAAAGCCTATAGCAGTTCCAATTCACTATATTACCTGAAAATTGGGGTGTTCACACTAAGTTAATATACAAATACCAAATTGTCTATCTGGATCGCATAATGATAGTTCCATGCAGTCGATGGTGCAAATTTGGTAATCCTAGCATGCACCGCTTTTGACTGATCCACCCGTGTGACGGACGGACAGACAGAATTGCGATGGCAAAGACGCGATGAAATGAAAGCAGTAGCTGCTTTCAAGTGTAAAAATGTAACAACTCAATCAATGCAATCAATCAGCATTAGTTAGTGCTGGGCATTGTAAACCGATTCCCGAGGTGGCAGCACCATCGAACAAAATATCACAAATTACACTGTAAGATATGCAAGCCGTTTCACCATATACTGTGCACCAGAAATGTACTAAATAAAAAATTATTGCGCCCACAATATAACAAAATTGTAGAACGAAAATTTCTGTCGCTGTTTGAGTTAGATTTGCGGGAATTTGGGATAAAATACAACACCTTTATTACAGTCATGGCGAAGTGCACATAAGGATAAATCCGTGGCTCCACCTTGTGAATGATATAGACTTGTGTCGAAGCCCGAAGTTGTCAAAAAATCCATAAAACCCCCTATTTTGGCATTCAAGGTCATCCAAGGTCATTGAATTCGGTAGCAATCGAGAGCCAGTATACGATTTTCTATTAGTGATTAATAGTAACCCAGTCCTTATCTCACACCGTTACTGAGATACAGCGAGTTATTTGCCAAAAATTGCAAATTTTGCCCACTCCCTCTCATTTAGGGCCCTCGTTCGGGGTGATCCTCTTTGAATTTGTGGAAAAGCTTTACGGTTTCTGAAACTAGAGTCTTCCAGGCAGCCGATAGTGAAGATTTGGTGATTCTAGCTTGCACCGTTTTTGACTGATCCACCCGTGTGACAGACAGACGGACGGACAGAATTGTGATGGCTTTCGTGCGTAAAAATGCTGATTCGGACTATTAATTATGTGATTTGAAATTTTATTATTTTATATGACTCAATATTTGTCTGAAACAACTTGAGGGTTAAAGATAATTCTAAAATACCACACCTTTTTCAAGTTTACTTGAATGCCTATGGCATGATTTGCAAAAGTAATTTCTTTCATAGTTAACAAAGTTTTTTTTATTTTTTCAATTACACTTTTTGTCATCCGTTTGCAAAATTCAGCCATTCTCTGTGTTACTAGCAACTGTCAAACATCCTAAAGGACTCTGAAGCTTCGAGCAATGACCGATTTGTAGCACTGGAACTGTTGAAGAATGCCAGCATTGCTGCAGACATGATGATATTGCCTGGCTGTCAGGATACTGGCACAGCCATATGCATGGGTATGTCAGAAGCAGATACTTGAAAATATAATTTTTTATAGCAAGTGCCTAGTTTAATATAGTACCAGTAGAGAGAGTTCAGCACAGTTTTAATTTCTCTGACATTTTGTGTTACTGGCAACTGTCACCAAGAAATGTTTAAAAATATTATTTGAAAGTGCCTAGTGTACGAGTTATGCAACATTTGGTGAATGGATGATAAGTGTGTGTTTGGTCTCATTTTGTTTACAGGCTTTGTCTCTTAATTTATTTTGCCTTCTTAATTGTGGTGTCTTTTTAGGTAAGAAGGGTCAGTTTGTGTGGACTGAAGGTCAAGATGAGGAGGCTTTATCTCGTGGCGTATACAATGCATACACGTCACACAACCTTCGTTACTCACAGGTCTGTCTGGAAGTTCTGTTAAAGATGCAATTTAGCCTTTCCAAGCCATAAGGGCCATAGGGTGGCAATGGTCTCATGTTTTTTGTTCTTCAGCTGGACACCATCTTATGGTGTCAGATTATTTTATGTTGTCATTCCAGCGGGCAGCATTACAGGCCATGTAGGGCTGTCCATCCGTCTGTGTCTCGTTTAGGTCCCTAACTAAAAATTGAGACAGCATAGAAAAATCGAAATTGATCTGACAGTTCACCAGAGCAGCAGTAACCAGGGTACTAATTTTCAGCTCAAGGTTGAAGATCAAGGTCATCGGACATTATAAAACCGCCTGAAAAAAGGCGTCCTGTGTCATCAGTGTTTGCAACTTTACGAGCTAGCCCAGGTATGGTGCAGCGCTTCGCTTGGGTGCTGTAACATTGACTTTTAGTTGACATTCAGAATTACTAAATGCTGTCTAATAGCTAGGTGAACATCGCTTAATATGTTGGCACCAGCCTGACATAGTTTTTCGTTTGTTGAAGGACAGGATAAACAATGATGTTTTATTGAATGATTCCAATAGACATTTTTAAGATGAAGCTTTAATGTAAGTAAGTAAGTAAGATGACTTTGGGGTGCAATTTAACAGTTAGTCACAATGCGCCACGCTCTCAACATTTGAACAAAAATGTCTTCAGCAGCCGCTTGAACTGTTCAAAGTTAATGTCGGTTTGTCTCAGATGAGCTGGCAGACTGTTCCACAGCCTCGGACCTGCAGCAGCAAAGCATCTGTCTCCATAGCTGCTGCAGGTTCTTCTGACGACACATGTCCTTGAGTTGGCAGAACGCAGCTGATGATGACCTTCGTCGGAGACCAGCTGACAGTTGGCGGCCAGGTATGCTGGAGTCATGCCAGATGATGACAAGTAGACCAGGGTAGCCATCTGGAAATCCAGCCAACGCCGAACCGGAGGCCAGTGCAGCTCCTGTAACACCTGAATGTGTATTGTTTTGGGCAATAACTTATATATCTAAGCTTCCTCTGTGTGTTTGAAATGTTGATTATCATGTAAGTTGCTCAGCTCAAATGTAGAAGTTTATGTGGCACAGTGTGTGTGGGTGTATTAGGTGGCGCCAATAGATATGTACACTGAGAAGAACACTGGAACCAACCTTCCGGCACAGATTGAGATTTACGCAACACCTGGCAACGAGTACCACTTCCTGTTCATTGCCAAGGGCGGAGGCTCGGCCAACAAGTCTTATCTGTTCCAGCAGACCAAGGCTTTGCTTAATCCTGATACACTGCTCAGCTTCATTGGTGATAAGATTAAGGTTCGATTATTTTTATATTAATATCATATTATTAGAGCTGTCAAGGCGTTAATTTTTTAACGCATTAACGCAGTGCGTTAATTTTTTTAATGCATTAATTAACGCGTAAATTAACGCACCCAGTCCCGTCGAGATGGAGAGTAGGAGGTAAATTACCCCGGGCCCGAGACGTAGAATATAGAAAGAAGAATGAAAAAAAGTTTTAAAAACACATATAATTTTTATTTTTTAAACGTATTTAGACTATTTACTACTTAACTATTACAGTATTTTATTTTAACGGTTAATTGCTTGAACGAAGAATTTCTCCTTTCTCGTCGCCTATTCTTCTGCTTACCTTTTTATTTCTCTGACTTCTAATACATGTACTTGTTGCCATTATGTCTTGACGCAAAACGTGTGTAGACTGTTGAGCATAGTGTTCAGAATTTTTTACGTTCGCAGGTAACTTATGGGGTGTTTACACGATCCAGCAAACGTCCAGCATTAGCACGTGTATTTTGAATACATATGCTGGAAGTTTACTGGACGTTTGCTGGATCGTGTAAACACCCTATTAAACACAAACGAAGATGTTGCGCAAATGTTTCAGTTTAAACGTGTAATGCCATGGCTACACGCACCAATTTCTTCGTCCGAAATGTTGTCCGACGTGACCGGGCCTTCCGAGGTTTATAAACCTTGTCCGAGGAAATTGTCGCGTCTAGCCACGCTTTAGCGGGGCATTAGGCCCTACTGCAGTAAATTTACGCATGTACGTTAATTTTTTTAACGCGCGTTAATTTATTAACGCATTAACGCGTTAATTAACGCGTCAACTGTGACAGCTCTACATATTATGGATTCTGTCGTTGCCATTTTTTAGCCATTTGACTGTACTGTTATCGGCCTTGTTGAGCTGAAGAACGCACAGCACCAGGCTGATGGCTAGAAAATCATTTATCTGAGTTACTTACTGCTTATCTTCCCGTTGTTTACGTAGTACCAAATTATACTGCTTGGCGACAGAGGCACTTGCCTGTGAACAACTTGCCCAAATTTTTACCAGATAGTGCAACAGTCTTAGAGTCGTACCAGTGACCTCTTGATTGCGAGTTCGATGTGCTAATCATTTTTCCATCAAGCCCAAATTACTTTAAATAGTGTACTGATGCGTTATTTTATAATTTGGTATTTGTGGGTGGAGACACTAGGGACATCTGCCTGTCCTCCATACCACTTGGCTATTGTGATTGGTGGTACTTCAGCGGAATTTACTCTAAAGACAGTGAAGCTGGCTTCGACACATTACCTTGATGATCTGCCAACTACAGGTATGCTTTTCTGCCTTACAGTCTTCGGTACATTTTGTTAATCAGCCCCGACTCTAACTCTGATAGTTTAATCTGACTGACTGGCAGTGACTGTGCTTTAGTTGGCCAGGTATTTTGGCATGGCCATATGGCTGTCAGTCAATCAGTTATAGCTTGCTCTTCAGTCACAACAAATACTTTTCCCCATTTGTCCAGCAGTTTTTGCACAAGATTGAGTTATTGCCAACTCTTTTTTTCATACATTATAGGTACCTGGTTATTAAATTTTATCCTTTCGTTTGGACTTCATCTGTTGTGGTGTTTTTTTGCATCTTTTATTATCTTTGTGAAGGTATATCTTGTCACAGTGTGAACCATTGTAGCGATATGATTTAGGTTTGATGGGACTTTTAGCGATTGCCTTATTAGAAATTCCCTGCTGGAGTGTGCAAGTGAAAGAATTCTTCGAGTATGTCTACATGGTGTTTTATAAAAAGGACCTTTTTTTCATAATTTACTCAAGTGATGGTCAATTTACACGAAATTTTACCAGTTGTAGCTGAAGAAGTTTTTATTCCAAATATTTTAATAAAATATGGCTGTTGATTAGATATTCTTTGTTATCCAGTTGGTACGTAATGCTAACATCATGATGTGACGCTAGTACAAGCTTGATGTCTCAACTGGTGCTGTCAGTTGCTACTCTGCTCTGATGGTAAACTTAATCTGGAGTGCTGGTGACAAATTCTTGAAGTTTTACAGTTGCAGCCACAAAAAAATGTGCATAACAATCAAATTTACATGTCTGTGGAGAGTTTGAGTTTAACATATTCGAGCAAGACACACAGAGCTTGTGAGATGGTCAAGTTTCTGGCTCGCGAGACACCTGACTTCAGCTCCCGTGTTGCTCAGTGCTGACACGATAAATATTTTTTCATTAATGAACCAGATTAAGTTCACCATTGAAGCAGGGTAGCAACTGACAGTACTGGTTCAGACAAGCAAGCTTGTACTCGCAGCACATTATAGCTGTTATTTCTTTCACTCAGTTGCATTCGGGTTTCAGGTAATGAGCATGGACGTGGTTTCCGTGATACAAAGCTGGAGGAGCAGGTGCTGGAGCTGACAAGGAAGCTTGGCATTGGAGCACAGTTTGGTGGCAAATATTTCTGTCATGATGTAAGAGTTGTTCGCTTGCCGCGCCATGGTGCTTCCTGTCCTGTTGGTATTGGAGTGTCTTGTTCTGCTGATAGACAGGTTCAATCTGTTATGTGTTTTGGCATCAGTGCCCAGAATAAAGCGTTTTTAGAGCTTTACTTTTGTTGAAAGTATTTAAACATTGTATATCAGTTACGGCAGTCTATAAGTTTCATCTTTTTTATATTCAACAAAAGGAAGACTAAACTGAAAACAGACTGCCATAACTGATATAAAATGTTTACATATTTATATAAATATAGCATTTACTTTTTACAGTGTGTGACAAAAAATTATGGATCTCTGCACAATTTTACTGAAATGTGTTGCTTTTGAGGATAGCTGCTAGATATCTTGTTTACGTGGCTGATGGTCATTATGCTATCTGTCTTACATGTTTGTGGATGTTGTTCTCTGTAATCATTAATCCCATGGTGTCGTTTAATAGCAGTTTAATAGTCTGTGAATGTTATTTGAAGCTGTGCAGACTGACAGCAGAGGCTTGTGGCTGTCTGTGGCTTACTTTTCTTTTGATTCCTGTCCAGGAATTATTATTATTTTTGTTAAAGTGTGTCTTTTTGTAATTTTCTGCCATAGGCAGTATGAGGCACTGATTAGAATATTACTACAAGAATGAGGTAGACTGCTAACTGTATTGAATCAATGAGTGTTTAATCTGGATTTGTCAACAGATTCTTGGAAAGATAACTTCTGATGGAGTTTACCTTGAACAGCTGGAGACTAATCCAGGGAAGTACATGCCTGAAGTCACTGATAAGAGCCTAGGTGGAGATGTAGTTAAGGTATTTAACAATATTATAATAAATTTTATTAGTTTATTTTTTTTGGATCTGTTTCGAGATTAATGTGTTCATTACTTCATTTGTGATATTGGTTATTTTAATTGATTGCAGTACTAGTCAAGCATATCTGGCTTGTGTTGCCAGTTATGTGTTATTGTTGATTACTGATCTCAGGACACACAGTGTTAGTATTGTGTTTTTGTGACTAATATAAAAATGTTTTTGTGATGTATCAGGTGTATTTAAATCGTCCCATGAAAGTGGTACTAAGTGAGCTGACAAAGTATCCGATCAAGACGCGACTGAGTTTGACTGGAACACTGGTTGTTGCACGTGACATTGCACATGCCAAGTTAAAGGAGAGACTGGACAGTGGACAGGGCATGCCGGACTATATGAAGAATCATCCAGTGTATTAT
>Ga0209367_1008575_pt1 | contig 13961 bp, 7 predicted proteins | sample WorMetLIZISLAND2_FD_187412 | JGI IMG/M metagenome (GOLD analysis project Ga0209367, IMG submission 187412) | Marine gutless worms symbiont microbial communities from Max Planck institute for Marine Microbiology, Germany - Olavius geniculatus... ... | reverse complement strand
CCCTACACATGAACCAAGTCAAATCCTTCTCCTCCCCCCCCCGCACACATGACAGTGACCATAGATAGAGCACTGCTATCACTCAAGTCATTTTCAAGTCAGTTGACTTGACGCGTCTGTTTATACGACTGACAGCTGGTTTCAGCACATATACGCCCACCACTGTCATCACTGTCACGTCAATGTCTGAAAGAACACAGAAATTGACAATAATTCACCCTGTGGCAGAGGGGGGAGTGGGGAGGGGAAATGTCAGTTTCTTAATTCAGTCTGCCACAAACATGCAGCGTCACCGCAGACCGCCGCTGAAATAGCTGCGGTGCTGGATATTTTAAACCACAGCTCCTCACAAAAATATCTTAAGACAATCACGAACGAAAATGATACAAATGCAAAATATTTATATTAAAATCCGAGAAGCACAAAAGTCTGCTGGCATAGTGGCTCATTAATATGAAACGAACGCTGCAAACGCTGATAAGTTTCACTATTTTACACTCATTCAAATTAATAGGGTCCCAGTCAAAGGTTTCTATCCCTATACATGGTGGGCACAGCTAGTGCAAAGTAAAAAAAATATGGGGTTTGGAGGGTGTAGATCTGAATTAGATCAACATCCCTAACAAAAGTTCCCTAAACAAGGAAAGAAGCTTGAAAGAAGAGGAAAACTTAAGCCCAATTTCAATTCCGGATCTCGGGGGATAGTGAAAGTAAACATTTTGGTCAGAAATAGGCTACATACATTTCAGTTATTAGATTGCAGAACAGGGGCATTAGGTGTGGGTTGTTAAACAACAGCATTAACAAATGAAATACAGAGCAACCTTCATTATTTTTTCATCAACAATTAAAGAAGAAAATAGTACACAGGCTCAAGTAACAGACTTTGATTAGTTGCATCAACTCAAATGATGCCAAAAATAATTTAGCATTTTGTCCAGTTTCACCAGAAAACTGCAGTTTCGATTTTGGTTACCTTATCACCCCAACTGGAAAACCAAACAGACTTTCCTCACTTACTGAGCTGTTTAAAAATGGTCATCATAAAGTAGATGATACAGATGAAATAACAGCGAATACAAGACAGATAATATACATGCCTGGTAGAGAGCTTCATCAACGGCACTCTGTAGACTGAGATTCAGCATTGTATTGCTCAGGGTTCGACCCATGTAGAATTCCAACGAGATGTAATAGATTCTCTAAAACAATGCATACACCCACATCAGCATTCACTAGAAAAAAAAACTATAGGCCTAAAGGCATTCATTCACAGTAGGCCTACATCCAAATTACATCACTACCATGTCATGTCCCAGACATAACGACCTACGTCCAGTACTAAAATTTAAGCCAACAGGTTAGCTAGCAGCTGGTGACAATTTATTACAAATCGACCGTCAGCCATGAAAAAATATGGCTTAGCTGCCAACAGGTTATAATAATATGATAACGGGAATACATGATCTGTTAAATGGCACAGTTCTAATATTTTTGGCAGCATATCGACACCCGGTAGCGATTGTAGGTGAAACTCACTCAGCTGGCGCAGTCTGCAGCTCTCAACTAAATTATTTGAATACCCGTATAGCAAAAACGAAACACGTTAGCACATTGTGCCGCATACAAATGCACGAACAGATATATACATGGGTTTTCTGTGAAGTTTTGGTTGTCAGAAACTTTAAATTTTTATTAGTACGGATCGTTTGTTCACACATATACAGTTTTCGTCTGCTGATGCGTCTTCACCTACAGCGTGGCATTTTTCGGCACTGTGCCATTTGCATCGACTGTGCGCTAGCGTACGCAGGTTATGTATAGACAAATAAACTGCCAATATAATCAACTAAAAACGTTTGCCACTTCATTTCAACAAAATGAGGCTACAACAAAATGAGGCTACAACCATATTGTGCAAAGGCGAAGAGTTTGGTCAAATGCAGACTGGGAAGGGGCAATATTGGATTATTGGCACCATTTTGCAGATGCTCCCCATGGACTGGCCCATAATTTGCAGAAACACTATAAGCAGTTAGCTGGCTGCAAAATTGTAACAAACAAAAACACAGCTGCTAATCATGCACCACTCACCATGAAACTGTCAGCTACTTGGCCTATGGCTTAGAAGCCTAATCCAACTGAACATTTTTATCAGCATAGCAGTAAATAATAGCACTGTAGCATTTTTATGACAAGCAGGATGCACATGCATTCTCTACATCTACCGTATATGATTTGAGACATTTTTCACTAGCCAAGTTCAGCTGAAGTAACCGAAATGTCATATTAAAGCATCAACTGTTCTTAAGTCCAAATTTATATAAATTGGCATGTCACTGCCAGCTGAACTACCAATGACGTTTAGATTAATCTGTAAAAGTAGCAGTCAATGATATTTTCAATAAAGCTGAAACGTGGCAAGTGGCAGGTTAAATTATAAATTCTACTGCAAGCCACGCAATCGCTGAAATTTTACTTTGTATGCACTGCACACCCAGTGTAACCAGAAAATTGGTGCATATGGACCACGACAATTAAACCCAACCAACGGCTGTTGCAACAGTAAATTAAACAGAGTCACAACTCCTTTTAACATGCCAAAGCACTTGTTTTTAAACTAAGTCTGCACCAGTCTACCATCAAGTGTCTACCATACCATGTCACAGCCTTCAACACATTTAAGTTGGCACAAATTCTGAAGAAGAGTAAAAGACCAGCTTGAGACCATTTAGTAATTTTGCTGTTTGTGCCATTCGTAATTCAATGCATGACTATGTAAGTTAAGGGGATGTCACAATATCGATAAAATTGGGCAATTTTTCTGGCATGGTTCAGACGACTGACAAAAACAAAAAACAAAATTGGTGAATCATGTTATATGGCTGATTTTGTCAGCTGGAATAAAACATGTTCCATTTCAAATGATAAAAATGGCTGATTTAGCAATTTGCATATCACATAACTTAACAGTTTTTTACCTTTAATGTTGTCAATTGCACGACATCATCTTTAGCTCCCAATTTGCCGATTACCATTTTGCCGAATCCTGAATCTCCGAATTTCACTTTGTTAAATCCCATTTTACACCATGCTGGAGCCTTCAACATACTGAAGTTAGCACATGTTTCGAAGAAAAGTGAATTGGAATTTGGAAATTTGGGATTCGGCAAAAAGGGTTACCTGGGTTAAGATTAGAAAGTGGAATTCAGTGATTCAGAATTCGATGAATTGGAATTTGACAAATGGTATTCTGCAAAATGGACCCAAAACTTATTGCACAGCCTACAACGTTCATGCATCATTTTCTTTTTTTCTTCTTTTCCAATAATGCACAGATCCTCAGAGTTGAGTAATGTCGTGCATGTTAAGTGATAACTAGAGAAAACAAAATTAACTGGGGACCATCCGTGGAGGCTACGGGTAAAAAGCAGATTGCAGATGTGCTGATCTGCGGATGTTGCAACAGCGAACTCTGTAATTAAGCTGTAATTTGTTAGCTGAACCATCTACTAACATTATTCCTAACCCTAACCTTATCCCTAAGCCTAATCCTAACCCTAATCTTAACCCTATCCCTAACCATAGCTCTATCCCTGTTGCGACATCCGCAGATCCGCACATCCGCCAATCCGCTTTTTACCATCGTCCGTCCGCGGATAGCCTACGGTCTATGCTAACCACTGTCACTAAAAGAAATAGGTTTACTTTGGGATCCTTTTCATAGTAGTGCTGCTGCGTTCGGATCCATCGGCTGACGAGGTGATCGCGGACGGTGTGCGCCAGCGACAGGTAGTAGTCACGCGACGTGGCGACGTTTCGGTCCTTGACGACCGTGTAGTGGACGTGCCGGCTGAAAGACTTCTTGATGTTTGAGACGTTCTCGACGACGGCGATGCCTCGCACGCTGATCTGCTTCCGTCGATCGTGATCCGTCTGCACTTTTCCCGCCATCTTGTCGCCGCAAACAACTGGCAAGGTCTACTACGCTGTCGGTTTGTCGCCGGCCGGGCGTGCACACGACGTCCGCGTTCAGCTGATCAGAAAGCCAACCGACGGAATAAACACGACGGATACCTTCAGACGACCCTGCCAGCTGACAGCGACCTTGACCGGCCTCGCTTTCGATCTGCGTCGCCTGCCTTGCTCGACCGACCCGGGCCTGGTGCGGCAGCAGCAGCAGCAGCAATCAGCTGTGACCGCCGGGCAGAAAATGTCACGCGTACGTTCCCGCGCGCCGGCAAAACGCTAGTCTTCGTTAAGTTTTTTTGGCATTTAAGCGCTGTCGAACTGGCACATTTCATTTTACATTTCTTTGGTTCAAACATCAACGCTGGTCGGCTGTATTCATTCTTGTAGGGCCTATTAGCATTCGTGGATTCTACTGTAGTGTAGGCCCTACAGGTCTCCGGAAAAAAAGCTGCAACCCCCTCTATATACTTTCGCTCATTACTCCAACAAACAACGACGGATTTTAACAAAAGTCCACACTATGAATGCAACATCTAATTGCACAAGCTGACAAATTTCGGTAGATTCCGTCAACGCAAACAATAGTTACAACGTGTCTTAGTCAGGTCATACAAAATGTTTACGTAAATTTTGTTTACGTTGATTGCGTCAGCACTACGTCACTTCCAGTCGAGTGCATGCAGTAAGTAACGCCAAACTAGAGAATGAAGCGAGATTTTTGCCATCGCGGTAGTACGTTTATTTAGAAATTACTCACTGTTTTTTTTATAAATTATGTTGTAACGAAATTTTGTCGTCAATGCAACATTCAGTTGAGAACAAGTGTACGAAATGTTATTCGGATTGGTTCACGGTTATTTTTGGACGAATCCTAATAAAATTACGTACCGTTTGTCATTTCTTCTGTATTGTACAGGTATCAGCGGTTACTTTTTTGCACATACAGGCCTCCATAACAAATATAATAAGCTCTGCTAAAGATTGCGAATCACTCATTTTCCAACTGAATCGTGTGTTTTTATACAAGTATGTATCTACGTGTTTCACGGTAGCGGCCATACGTGTCTGAACAGCTGGCCTGTTTTTGACCTAGTTTTCGATATTCCAAGAAAATGACAAAAATGTGAACAAAAACGAACGCCTTAGTCGCAGCAGCAAAAGCAAGGATCAAAAAGTATCAGCCATTTAGTGTTATAGATTCGGGAAATGTTCAGTAGCGTTGCCGAGACAAAATTTAAGAGCCCTACAAAATATAGCCAAAACTCAAATTCTTAAAAAAGTGCTAAGTGCAGTGGCAGATAGGCTTCAGCAAAGGGAGAAAAGGGGCGGAATATCCCTTTCGCTCCTTCCCTCCCCTTTTCTTTTCCCCTTTCCCTCCCTTCCCACATCCCTTTTCATTTTCCCTTCCCTTTCCTTAGAAGTTGGACCCCTTGAATCCAGCTAGAGCCGGTGTCTGGGGAGCTCTCAGTCTGGTGGAACATTAAGAGCTCCCCCAGGAGGGTCTGCGGCGGAACCGCAGCCATTGGATTTGGTGCATTTCCGCCTTAAAATATAACATCTGGTGACAATAATTTTGATCATTTTCCTGACACACGAGCTTATTAATTAGCAGTTCTGCAGAGCATTTAAAGTGTTTACTTATGCATAGGGGGCTCAAGAAAATGTGGGGTGGCCAGACGTCCTAAGTGACGAAGACACAAATTTTTCCTGTAACCAATTTATAGTTCGGTTTATGTAGTATACATCTTACCAACAATTTTATTTTCCCCAACGATTGAATCAATTTGTTAGAAAATTCTGCAAACCAATGTAACTATGCTACTCGATCATTTTCGTAGAACAAGAAACAGCACCAATGAACTAACCATCAAAACAATAGCTTAAACACATAAACTTAGGCTGTTACTCGCGACAACAGTATAATAATTTGCTGAAATATTTCTGTCTCAAACTTCGAAAAAAACTTGTGGTCTTCATGACGAGTCTGTTCTCAGCGTTCAATAGCAAATAAAATGAAATCTCCAAAGACCAGGACTCGGATGAAGACTACAAGCTACAAGAGTTTTAAAAACAGGCTCTCACAACCAAAAATAAAGCCTTAAGAAACTCGAGCAGGACAACACTTTGATCAGTAGTTGGCAAAATTCTGAAATATTGTATTTTCAAGCTGTTAACGCAGATTTTATAACAACTGGCCAATCAATTCAAAACAAACAAACAAAAAAACATACATTTAATGTACGATGCAATGTGTAAAAAAATCCACAAACACACAATAAAACAGTTTCTCCGACAATGCAAGATTGCAATATGGCATTACCTAGCAAGCAGCAAGCACACAACGTTCTAAAAAGAAAAAACCATCACTCTCCATTAGTAAGCTTTGCACTGACGACATGGTCTCGGACTTGGATATTGTATGCAGAAATGGATTTAGGCATTTGGCCAAACAGGGGCCCATGGAAAGAGGTCCCACAGGCCAGAGAATATCAGACAGCTGCAGAACATTTTCTGCCTGTATGGCCTCTATATGGCATACTGGACAAAGGCGACATGACACTCTACAGCCAATATGACTTACGAATTTAGAAGTCTGTATGTCGAGTCAAATAATAGTACAAAACAACGTAACACTGAATTTGTGGTAAGTTTTTCACGCGCAACAGCAGCTACTGCCATAGCGCGTCATAGCCATCGCAATTCTGTCCGTCCGTCAATCTGTCCGTCTGTCACACGGGTGGATCAGTCAAAAACGATGTAAGCTAGGATCACCAAATCTTCACCGTCGGCTGCCTGGCAGGAACCTTAAAGCTTTTCCATAAATTCGAAGGAGGTCACCCCGAGTGAAGGTGCTAAATGAGAGGGGGTGGGAAAAATTTGCGATTTTAAGCCAATACGGCTGAGCAAGACCGGTCGTGCCATCTGGCGAGTGTTGCTAGGATGGGTAGGGTGAGCTTAGATTTTGTTTGCACCGGGCTTTCAAATACTCACCACTGTTGCGCGTTCCCCTTTGTGTTAGGTGGGCTTTTCTTGTTGTACACTAACATCACAAAATTAAAGTAAAGACCTCACATTTTTACCACCAAGACCTAAGCAGGTTTACATCTGGCCCTGATTGAGTGAGCCGAGAAAAAAAAACACTCAACTGGTTCAACAGCCATTTCTCAAGTTTACCCAGGCCCATCTTTAGGGGGGTGGCACCTTGGCACTGTGTCAAGGACCCCGCACCCCAAAGGGGCCCCGAACTAGGTCAGCGATTGCCTCAACGGATGATGAATCGATTGATCAGTCTAACCAATTTTTATTGCCTTAGAGATGAATTACTGTCACAACTTGAACTCAATTAAAAATCAAGAATTTTTTTGCAAGGAGGAGAGCAGCTGCAATCTAGGGTCAATTTTTTTTGCTCGATATGCTTGCAAAATTTAAGGCCTAAAAACACACGAGATACCATACAGACAGAGGCCTATCCTACAGTTTGTTGTGTAGTGTGGTTACAAGTCACTATGTTGTGTTACGGGGCCCCACGGGTAAGTTAGTGCCAAGGGTCCTGCGCTGGCAAAAGACGGCCCTGAGTTTAATCCTTAACTTCAGTGCTTGGACACAGAGGGTTGCAAGATGGGAGTTGAGAATTAGTCATTTCTTTCACACTAAGTGACCTAATTTTTCACCATTTGAATCAGAGCAGGCAGGTTTTCCATACCTTCTTTTAGAAAGCACCAAACGAAACTCGACAAAAAAGAAACAACAGGCAAAATTAATCAAACTAACCTAACCACTGTAGCAACAGCAATAGCGTTGGATTAATTCAAACTAAAGTCCAGTAGTATCCCCATTCTATAAAACTTCCAGACTGCAGAGAACCAATTACACATCAGATAATGATTCCAGCCACCAAACTAATACTGATAATAATGAAGTGGAGGAAGTAACGGCTACTAAAACAGTTTATAAGTGGTGAACAGAAATATTGCCCGAACCACGGAAATGGACTGAAGCAGAATAGTGGATATATCGAGTGATATCAACCTCGGAATCATCAGTATAACCAGACACAGCTGCCATGTAACTCCGATTATCAGGACTTCACCATTTCACCATTTGCCACGCTTGCTCCAGTCCTTGGGTTGCCAATGAAGGCACTTTGCATCGATGCGAACGGTACGCTTCGACGAAGCTTTCATATAAACGTCCATCGCTTCCTTCGTGATTGTCAAGATGTACTGTCCTTTGTAATAGTTTATGAGATTCAGATGCTGCAGTGTTGATATGACGTCTTCTTTCTTGATACTTGTCAATTCAGAGATCTCGCTGTCCACAAAATAATAATAAAATCATGACATTTGACAGTTGACAAACCAGTTCACACTAAATTTCAACTAAAACACAATTTGAATGATAAGAATGTTGACTAGCTAATGTATGAATATATAACAATGCAGCAATTACTGACAAAAAAATGGAACAAATACATGTGTCCAGTTGATAACAGTTGCACTGTAACTGATTAACAAACAAACTCAAAAATTACTAACTTTGCATCAACAAAACAAACTAACCAAACGGAATTAATTGTAAATGTGAGCAACAACTCTTCAAACGGGATCAATTTTGTAACCAAGAAAACACTGGTAAACATATTAATTTTACTGGTATTCTGACAGCCAAAGATGCATTACACAATTATTTCTATTATAACTTTGACTACGAAAATCACCAGAAATAAACTTTAAAGGCATATCAATTGAACACAAAAGCCTCGTCAGTAAATCACGAAATGGGACGGTTATTGAAGCAAGCTGATTTTTCAAGGAATAAAACGAGAAAAACTTACTTTATTGTAATTGCAGGCTGTTCTCCAGTCTCAACGGGCTTCAAGCCCAGCAGGATGTCGAGTATCGTGTGCGACCAGTAACTACGATAGGACAGAAGCCCAAGATCTGAAAGAGGTTTCTCTGGAGATCCTGTCTTCCCCTCGATCTTTGACAGCTCGTAACCTGCACAAGCATCCACCAACACTTGGCAACTTACACAACCAAACAAAATCTGGCTCAGTTATCTGAGTTGAAACAACCCGCATAGCTGCCAAGGTCCGGAAATCAAAATGCACGAGATCGATCATTGACTTCCCTCCAACCTTCTTTATCTCTTCCTCTCCTTCTGTCTTTCCCGTTCTTTTCTCCCTTTTCCTCTCCTTTTCGTCCCTTTACCCCAAATCCAGAGGTCTGGGGAACGCTATAATTAAGCTATCCAAGTGGGGTCTGAAGTGGAATCCTGTCCACCAAGGCATATTTTGTGCATTTTACACTCAGTAGTGGCGTCTAATGAAAACGGTTTTCCGTTGCTGCTGTACATAATTGTGCGTAACAGACAAAGAAATGAAATGCGTGAGATAAAACTGTAGCTGGCGGAAAAGTGTGAGTTAAGTGAAAATGTGTGAGATTCATGTGAGATGCATGAGACTAGGCAGGGCTGGATTCGGCAGCGGCACGAGACATTCCAGACTTCTAACAGTTTTTACGTGCGAAAGCAGAATGCTTCGCGCGTCTTTGCCATCGTCTGGGCGTCTGTCCGTCCATTACACTCGTGATCTGTATCAAAACGGTGCAAGCTAGGATCAAGAAATCTTCACTGTGGGCTGCCCCAAGGTCTCTAGTTTATCGTGACAAAATTTCGTGCCACTGGGTGCACGAGTTCCCCTCGAACGAGGGCGTCAAAGAGGGGTACCCCCTAAAAAGACGTCATTTTGCCGTTATTGGCTTGAATAATGTGAAAACGGTTGCAGATAGGTACATACATGCTGCTTATCATAACAAGCACTGGTGACAGGCTTTTTGGATTTACCAACATCGATGACCTTGAACGACCTTGATCCCCTCAAAAAGAGGTTTTTAGTGAATTTTTTCACAATTTTTGGATGCAGCGCACATTTTAACACCGAATTGGCTGGAGATAGACCAAGACAACCTGCGTATGAAATTTTCAGCATTCAACGTAGATTTTAGCAGTTCAAGTCCCGACCCCCTAGGTTCAAGGAGGCCGGCGCAGGCGGGCGTCAAAGACATCTACCCCCTAAAAAGTGGTTATTTTACCGCTATTATCTCGTGTAGCGTGAACCTGGTTGCAGATAGGCACAAACATGCTGCTTATCAAAAATTTATCAACATCGATGACCTTGAACCATAAAAATATTAATTTAACGTGATTTTTTGGCAATTTTTGGCTGCAAAAGAGTGAATTACGACGAAATGTTTGGAGATAGACTAAGATTACCTGCGAACAGGAAACTGCTATATGCTTTCGCATGTCTCGTGAGCTTTGCTCAAATTACTTGTTGCACTCTGAAATCAGCTAAAAGTGGCTCAGTACCATCGGTGCATAGCACACAGGCAAAGATGACGCCGTCTCTGATCGTAAAAAAAATAGAGCTGTCAAAGCGTTAATTTTTTAAATGCACTAATTAACACGTTATTAACGCACCCAGGCTCATAAAAGGAAGAGTAGGGGGGAGTTACCCCGGACCCCACGATGTTTGGGTGGCCCTGCCTGTAGAACATACAAAGTTAGAAAACAGATAGAAACACATTTTTCAACAATAACTGACGTCACTGCTAGCATAAAAATTTATTAGCCTGTCATCCAAATAATATTTATTTCAGTGGAACAGCAACTACAGTTTAGTTACTTGAATTCATTCAATTGCCAAATAAGCACAGTTTAACGGAATAGTGGAACTTTTGCTTTACAGAATTTAGTAAATTCAATAAATTTACACATGTGCGTTAAATTTTTTAACACGCGTTAATTTTTTTAAACGTGCGTTAATTTATTAATCCATTAACACTTTAATCTGACAGCTCTAAAACACAGACACAGGCAAAAACAATGCCCACCATCATCAGCACAACCATCCAACTCTGCCAGGGCAGTGAAATGAGACCACCATTCTATGTTGATCCGGGTGTATGTTTTGACATACATAAACAAAAACTGGTAGCTCAGTACCGAAACAGCATAAAGCTCAACTGATAAAGGTGCTGGCACTTGGTGAACACAAATGAGTCAATACAGCAGTTGTGTGTAATGCATACGACTGGATTTGGATTATGTCATCATTTGCGAACCCTATATCCAAATCCGGAACAGGATCAACAACAAAATCCAAAGGGCTGGTGGACACTCTTCAGTTAATTCTTCATTAAACTTCATGAAAGTGCATTCGTAACTTTCTGAAATACGCTGCAAACTGTCATTTTAATGGCAAACAAATACAGAATTGTGAGCCAGAATTTACAAAAGGCTCCAGGGGCCAAATTTTTGAAACTTCTTAGGAAAATCTTTGCAAGACTTCTTTTCCAAAGAAAGTATGCAGATTTTCGAAACTTCTTTGAAAAATGTCTTTGAAAGAATTTGAGAAGATCTTCCAAAGAAGATTTTGAGAAAGGATGCGCAATTTTCGAAACTTCTTTGGAAACTTCTTAGGAAGAATTTAGGCAAATAAAAAGGAAAGCACTAACCTTGTCCTACACGGAGAAAGTTGTGTAATAAAACGAAATTTGCAAAAAAGTACACAATGTTGACACTTAGCTTAGACGTCATGTGTGACGTCATAGGTTATTTGCATAACGCTACGGTAAAATCAACAATGAGTAAGTAAAGGAAATTGACGTTTGGTCAACTTAAAAAAATGAAGCGGTGCGTAAAATGCGTTTCTTGTGGACGTGCTAAGATAAGAAGTTTTCCAAAGATGTTTTCCTAAGAAGTTTTGATTACGTCACATGCTCGGTATAAGCGCATCTGATTGGTTGAACTAGTTTAGGAAGATAAGAAAAGAAGAAGGTTTTTGGAAACGCAAAGAAAGCCGTCAAAAATTCAGAAAAAAAAACTTCTTTGGAATTCCTAAATTATCTGACATAGGAAGAGCTTTGGAAAATGTCTTAGAAAAGTTTCGAAAATTTGGCCCCAGATCACTACCAAAATCTAATCCATTCTTTACTGGGCCATGACCAATCCACTCATAAAATCTCATCAGAAATTCATTCAGAATTTGAGTTATTCAGCCAAGAGACAGAGATAGGCAGATGGACTGAATTTGTCGAATAACTTCTACCGAGGAAAAAAGCAAACTAGCAATCATCAACTGAGTATGTGAGACTTACTGAACTCAATGAGAAGTTTGCCGTAGCCTTTACGCTGGTACGGAGGCAGAGTGAGAATGCAGGCCACGTTGTAATCTTCCGTTGACTCCTTCTCCTGAGCGCCAGATACACGACAACAACAACACGATGAGATAACAAATACAGCAGATGTAAGTAAGTAAGTAAGTGCATGCATATTTAGAGTGCACAATGTCAGCCAGTGGCCGAATCTCAGGCACTTGGCTTTCACAAAATTAGATGTCACGGGGCTCTGCTTTGGTAAATCCAACTACAGACCAAAAATTGTTATGAAACAGTGAGCCTGATTATCCGCTCCCTGTGCTAGTACTTCAAACCGTTTCAGTTTAAAGCTCAATGACGTCATAAATTACGGTGACGTCACATTTCCAACACACCCACATCAGTACACAAGGAAGGCATGTTTTACTGATGTATAAACAATAACAAAAATTTTGGTCTAATACATCGTGGTTCAAAACTTTTTGCTTGCCCCTTGTAGTACACATTAAAGGTATACTGACATTCAAAACTACCTATCGGAAAACTGCTAATAGTAGGCCCCAGCTTCTATTAGAACATTTGACTTGGAACCCTGGCTTGTATTAGAGACCCGGCTTGCATTACGGTATTACTGTTCACATCCAAGCAAATTCCAACTTGCAAACCTTGGAGAAATAGCCGACGATGTGATAACCAATGCGGTCGACTTCACACAGTATGTAGAAGAGGAATGGGTCAGTGTCGTAGTATAATGTTTTATGGTCTAGAAACAGCTTCGCCAGAAGACACAGATTCTGAGCATAAGCCTGGCACATTAACCACTACATTCGATCAACATCAAATGCATACTGAACACTCATCACACATGGCATATAATAAAAAATGTAATTAATAGAACATGCTAAAACATTCAGAATGAACATTCAGAACACACTCGAATTAAATACAGGACTTTATATCAAGCAGCGAAACAATTCTTCTGTATCCCATTCTATGTATCACCAATAACTTACTAATACAGTCTTAATAATAATAATACATTTGTATAGCGCCATAGTGCCGTAGCTTCAGAAACCAAATTGCGTTATAAATGCATGAACAAGTCCACTGCACAAAACGACAGACTTGTAGTACTCGAGTGCGGACTTGGACTCGAGTCCGGACTTAAGTCCGTTTTTGCTGGACTTGGACTTGGGCTCTAAGGACTCGGACTTGGACTTGAAAGCTATGGACTTGGACTTTGACTTGGACTTGGAGGCTCTGCCAGCATGTCCTTTTTTCAAGTCCTTTGTACCTACAAGATCGATAGCACTGTAGCACAGATTCTGGTTCATCCACTTCAACTCTGAATGATATTGATGAACCACTACCAAAGGGGCAGAAGTTGTTCGCAAACTACATGCACACCAGAGAACACCACAGTGACACTGCGACTGATGTTTCAGTGGCCGGGCTTTTGGCCAGATACTTACGTGCAATGGATGGTGACTGTGACTCAGAGCCAGTTGACTTCTGGGTTCGCAATAACGCCACATATGACAAACTGATACCTGCTGTGCGCCATACATTTGCCATTTCGGCTTCAAGTGCACCAGTGGAAAGGGTTTTCAGCCATGGGGGCATTGTGCTACGCCCGAACAGAGCAAGAATGTCCGACAAAATTCTGTCTGAACTGGTGTTTTTGAAGTGCAGCATTGTGTGAACAAGTTTAGATGTTGGACTGTGTAAAATTATCAAGGACGGCCAAATTAATGTCATCAATTAAAATTGCTAACAATATTTAAGGATTAGTTCTTTTTTGTGTACGATAAAGTGTTTTACTCAATAACA
>Ga0209367_1008574_pt1 | contig 13962 bp, 6 predicted proteins | sample WorMetLIZISLAND2_FD_187412 | JGI IMG/M metagenome (GOLD analysis project Ga0209367, IMG submission 187412) | Marine gutless worms symbiont microbial communities from Max Planck institute for Marine Microbiology, Germany - Olavius geniculatus... ... | reverse complement strand
AGTAAACATTGGGCAAGTAGGCCTAATACTACAAATAACATCAAATGAAGAAGGCTTTAGACTATGTTAGTGATTACCAACTAAAGTCAGCTTGTAAGGACGCCATATGCATAGCCCCATCTAAGGCTACCCAAATGATTTTTGCTGTTTTAGAGGACTGATATCATCACATCGTCCTTACACACAGTTGTAAACTGGTAAGTTTTTTACATATATAATTTGATAACGGTTAGTTCTTTTGCAACGTGGACATTATATGAAATCATATGACTGGTTCTAGGAGTGCAGCAGGTGGGTGGTCGCAACGCGGAGAGTAACGATAACGAATAACGAGCGGTAAGCCGACACTCGCACACATTAACGAAGCTAACTGTGAATCACGACCAGCAATCTAGAGGCGCCTATCCTACAAATATAGATATTTTGCCCACCGGCTTTCCTAACGACATCTCCAGTTGCAGAAGCATCAATTTATTTGCCGTATAAAACAGTAAACGAGTTTGTGGCATGCGCGTGTCTGCTGTACGTTGCATCCCTGTATTAAGATGTCTCAAAACCGTGTTATAGGGGGCCTACCACTGTTGACGCTCTCAGGACCCCATAACCGACTGCAAAAAGTAAATAATAATTTATGGAAGTGTCTAATCCGATACAGAAAATCATCGCAGTCTAAGCTCAAAATATATTTAGCCTGAGCTATTCTGTTCAATGCAAGTTTGGGAGCAAAATCTTGCAAAGCACCGTTTAGACTCAGAAAATGTAGGGCTAAAATTGAAACATCGACCAAACAGACCAGCCGGTTTGTTAAGAGATACGATTTATAGGCCTGCGTATATAATGGTCAGTAGGCTACATATATTTGCCGGTTGTTAGAAAAGACTGTTTCGCTTTTAAGTAGCCGTCTGTAGTTTTTTTCCAGTTGTTAAAAGCTTTCTCCTAAATCATGCCGACATTGTGTTGAAGCGTAAAATCTGTGTGCTCTATTTGTCTACGGCGTCTACGCAAATTGGCTTTACGACGTCAGCTGGAAGGAGATTAGCAAAAGAAGACCGTCCGCGACTAAACCACTTTTAACTCATCCACTTTGAATTTTTTTGTGCCGGATAAAAAAACAAGTAAGTTACCAAGTAAAAAAAAATAAATGAGTAACAGAGACGCAACTTGAAAGGCGCAAATTTTACATTAGTTAGCAGTTATACAATGAGCCGAGATTTCAATGTCCGAACAAAATGTCTTTTGCAACTGCTCGAAGTTAATGTCAGTTTGTGTCATCGGAACTGGAAGGCTGTTTCTCTGTTACTGGCATGCAGCTGCAAAATATCCGTCTCTGTATTTGCTGTGTGTATAGGATGTAACCTAATGACGGATGTCGACACTGTCTTCCGCTGTTTAATGTGCATAATATAAAGTATTTAATGACTAATGTAGCATTGCTGCACGTAGCGCAAACTGCAGCAGCAGCAGCAGTTATTAAGCGCCATCGACAGCGATAACACGTTCCATTCTGCGTAGTCGAGTAATTAGTATTCGACGGATACATGCAAATATGAATAGTACTAATTACTGGCGTTTGTGCAGTACGAACAGGTATATTGTATTTGGTTGCACTGCCGTAGGCTATCAGCTAAATATTAAATCTTTTGATTGATTGAAAACTTCTGTTTGCAGTAAGCACAAGTGCGCAATTATAGTAGGCGTAGGCTGTTTGTAGACCTAACGCAATATACGCACACACGTCATTCAAAGCCTTATAGCCTGAATACAAAAAAAACGTCAAATTGGATTTATTTTAGAAAACGTCAATCACTGTTGCTAAATACTGACAAACATTTATATTACCAAAATATTCATCATCGGTTTGCGTTTTCGCCCATATGAGTGTTATTTCGTTGGAGCAGGTATCACAACCAAAGACGTAATTGCAGAGTGCAGACTGATGTGAAAACCAGACATTAGGTATAGCATCGTGTAGCAACGGAAATGTCTTACACTTTGCAGTATCACGCAGACACGATCATCTTAAGCGACACACGATTCATCTATACGCGAATCTGCACAATTAAAGTCTGATGTTTTCGCTCAACGCAACGCACGCAAGAAGCCATACGCACGAACGCAGCGATGCTGGCGAGGTAAAAGCCAAAAAAGCATCGATAGAAGCAACGTTCATTTTTTTGTGTTGCGTTGAAAAAGTCCATGTAACAGCCGATCGGAACAAAATCTCGAAATGTCACAGTTGAACTTATATTGACAGGTGACACGGTGTAATCCCATATGACAGGTGACGCTCCGTAACTCTGCGATAGGTTTAGCCTCCCATTGTAGTTTTTCTTTTGTACATGCTGCCGTGCCCTAAATATTCATGGATAACATAAAAGTAGCAGTTATTTTCGTCAACACTTGAAGTGTTTACTGGCAATATGCTCAAGCTCCAGCTGTTTGTCGGGATAATTATTATCTGTTCTTATCTGTTTACCCCCAAGTCTTTGCTGAGTACGCATATACGACTCTGCAGCGTCTGCATAAACAAAACAACGTACACGAGATATGGGATCACTACGAGGCAATATGATGCTGTTGATTTCGTGGCTAGGGCTTCAGGTTGCATAGCCACCAGACAGAACGTGGTCACGTAACGTGACGTGACGTGACGTCATATCGACAAATGCTTGACCGTATACTAATCGACCTTGTTCACGTCGACGCAAACCAGTCACGTGATTTGATTTGGTTTAGTCAGAAAATCGTTTCCACTAGGAACAGACGTGGCACGGTTGCAGGAAACCAGAAACGTCTCAGGAGGAGTCGCTGATGACGTCACGGGGTGAAGATGGGGTAGGCGACTGAGCCTTCTAACCTCCGTGGGACGGTAAAATGAGTAGTAACTCACTTACATAGATTACGGAAGGTGGGGACCTTGGACAGCTGACTGGGGTTGCCTAGTCGGCCGCTGCGCCAGCCTGTGTCTGCAGGCTGCACACCGTGGCCGTGCGGCAGGCGGCTCTGGTTCGTGACGAAAGCGCTTTAGAGGGTATGTACTTCTACATTTCGGTTTGTAGGTCTGGGGGAGTTAATTGTACAGACTTAGTCAGAAATGGTTTGGTAGATGAGCCGCGGAACGTTTCTGTAGGATTTGTTTAGCAGGGATCTACTGCGCAGCGTGGTACGATTAGCGGTACAGTTACGCGTAAGTTTACAGTTACTAAACCTCAACTAATTTAAATTTACACTGCTACAGGGCCTACACATAAGCTTACAGTTTTACTATACTTTAGGCTTTATAGAAATCCAAAAACTTCTCACACGAGAAACCTCCAAAACCTTTATTTAGTGACGGATTTTTGGTTTTTTTTGGTTCATTGCCCACTAGAAATTTCTAAGTACGCCATTTGAGTACACCATCCATGAGTAATCCTACGGACTGGAAAAATGCAGTAAGAATGTAATAATAAGTGACTAACTCTAAAACAGCCAGCGACGAGCGACTCTCGATAACACGAGAATGACTATGCATAGAGGAGAGGTGAAGCAAAGGAAAGGGGAAGAAAAAGAAGGGAAAGAAAAATGAGAAAGGATCGTAACCTCCCAATTCACATTTCTGGCTACGTCACTGGTTCACAACGTGACCAGATACCGTGATAAGACTAACAATTACCACCGTCTGTTGTGAAAATCCACTGAGATCTATTTAGCATATTCAACGTCTCGAAATATTTTCTAGCACGTTGTCACAAATTAGTAGCTTTTGTACCGCCAAAAGGCACGCACATGATTGGCGTCCGGACGCTCGCAAACTCGTTCCGCCGTATGCACTATTTTACGCGGACCGATCATGCAGCGGTCATCCGCATTCCGCGACGTGATAGGCGGATTACGAAGAACTGACAGGAACAACTTCAACTTGTGGCTAATTTGTCAACGGTATTAACACATGTCTGTCACATGTCAATGGCGATTGCAATCCCAGAGGTATTACAGGCGCTTTCATCAATCTCGAACTCTGCGATCGGCGGCGTTCAAATCCCGGGATTTTGGGATTGCGAAATGTTCATTAAATAATACTTTTACGCGGTGATTGCAATTCTAGTCTAACATTTCGTAAGTGCAATAGTGCTTGCTGCATACGCCGTTAAACTGTGTGTGACAAATTGATCATTATTGTACTGCATCGTCTCCGGCGTCACTTCGCGTGACTGTCACCGTCACTCATATTCTAGGCTTTAGGCTATCTACAGGGTGGGTCAAAAACGTGGCACTTTACTTTTGTCCATATCTTCGCCAATTATTGATCGATTTTCATAATGTTTTTACTAACACACTTTGCAGACAATTTGCAATAACGCGATTATTACGTGTATTTCACCACACCATAAATGCGTCTCTACACTACCTTGTGAAATATCAATGAAATATTAGAGTTCGTAAAAGATGTACGTCTTAGTAATGTGCAGATGGTGGGAAATATTATTGTCTAATATTTCGAAGCCTGAAACTTTTGGGATGACCCTCGTACATAGGCCTACTTTGACGAAAATTGTTAATCCGTGATTGATACGTTGAAACATTTAGTGCCGCATAAAAAGTGTTGGTCTTTGTCTTGAAAAAGTTATGTATAGGCCCTACATCTTTGTTAATGCCAGACAATGGCAACGTGCATTCTTAGTTGTTTCTTCATCCATGCTTTATTGTGTTACGCATTGGCCCGTTGATTGTTTCTGGCTCTACAGATCTCATATCCTAGTGCAACTCAATAAGACAAGCATCTCCAGGAAATGAACGGATATTAGCCCCATGTGGCTGAGCTGTAGCCTAACCGACTAGGCGTTTGTTATAAACATTAACTAACATTCATTTCATTACAATGTAGACAAACGCTGTATTATTTAAAAACCGTATATGTTACAAACGACCCTGTGATACAAAAACCAGCTCAGCAAAAAAGGTTCGCTAACATTATGACTACCGGTTACATCTGTGTAACATCCTATAGATAAAAATAAGTCCAGCAGCGTCATTATAAGCAATAAGCCCTATCTGTAATACCGTCGGAATTCCGAGATTATCCTACTGTTTCATCAGTTCCGAATCGTTAAATTGAGAAAAGCAATCTCGCAATTGCAACACCTACGTGCCTCAAACAAGTTAAAAGAAAGTTGCCGCCACTACTGCGGCATTAGTTTTTCTTCGCAATCAGCAATAGAGATAATTTACTATTCATAGCTTGCGTATTTCAATCAGTGGCTTTGTCTGTACCCAGCAAATAGAGCAAAATATGCTCTATATTTCTATTATTTTTCGCACTACACATGTGCAATTGCTTACGTACAGGTGATAAGGGCTACAAAAACATAACTAAAAAGATTTTTCCGTAAAAAAAGACATTTTAGTCATAGGGAAAAAAATAAAACGCCTTAAAAATCAAAATTTACCATAATTGCTAAACGTTTATAAACTTATGCAATCGCTATTTTAAAGCACACTTCTAACGATTTTAGAAAAAAAGTAACGCTTTTTATTTTTAATAAACGTTGGCTGTGTGATAATGATGGCAAATTAAACTAATTATGTGCGACAAAAGTACTAAAGTGCTGCTAATAAAATAATATTGAATTTAGTATTTTATTTTTTTACTTTCACTGTCGTGCTTTACCCATATCATGTAGATTGTTTTCGACGGCAAAAATTTGATAACTATGTCAAAACTGCATTACTGAAAAAATGCATTTAGTTTGTACTGCAAGTAAATTGCTAACATTTTGTTTAGCGTTTGCAAACTTTATTAATTGTTTTTACACAATAATTTTAACGTTTTAAGATTTTTGTTGTAATCTTTAGGTCTACTGCATCTATTCATTTCACAAAAAGATACGCCATCTCGACACATTATTTGCGTTATGTACATTTATGCCGTTATCAGTTATTATTATTGTAAAGTGAATTAAACTGTTTCGTAATTTTACAAACGATTCAAGTTTAAAACTTGATATTTCAATTTTTTTAAAATACGTGGACAACGATTCCAAACCAAGATCAAGATGGAAACTCAAACAACAATAAAACTTCAACTAAAAGGTTACAATAAGATCTTATTACAAGTGTCTAAAATATGTACACATTAATAGTAATGTTGTCTGCTAGTATAACATTGTTTTATGCAAGTCACCCCAAAAGACGAAATTTGCTATAAATACCTCTATTTTAAATTGGTTAAATACCTTCAAAGAGATCAAACTGCCTAAAACATGCCGAACATTTTTAAATTTTAACATTTTCAGGTAATTATTTTTATTAAAAGAGAAAATAAATGTGTCAAATAAACATGTTATTAATCTATACGTCGAGCAGAAATTAGTCTCGTCTGGTCGTGCTAATGTCCTCGACATCCAGGGTGATGGACAGCTCGACTCGTAAGCAGGCACATCGATCGAGTATACTGACATTGCTCACGTACTCGTAGCCCAAACACGTTCTCGGTGAAGAAATGGCGAATGTTTCCAGCGTTATGCAAGTCTAGATTCGGTAAACGAAACTAAGCTGTGGATGGATAATAAGTTTCGCGGAATTGACTGCTAGAGTCGTTAATAATACGCTTCACAACCTCGCAGCGCGACGGTAGCACTCTTGACATTTTACGAGAAATCTGCTTTCCTTCTGCGGATTGTTTAATTATCTAACTATCAAATGTGTCGTAATTATTGTGGTAATTAGATCATTAAACAGCTTCCATTTTACGATAGGCTTCAGCGCACTGCACATAGCTGTGATGCTATACTGCTGCACATTTCGTAATAATACCGTATTTGTACAGCGAACACGTTGTAATTTTAATGGTTGTTTCAAGTTTACCGAACAGCACTTACTTAAGTGCATTATGCGATAATACTGTGATATGTGATAATAACGAGAAAGTGTATATGAAAGCGTGTACAAAGCGAACAAACTAAACGATACTGAGCTGCAATACGCGAAGGCAGTTGTACGTGACTTGAAATGCCGCTGAAAGTGCCGTCGGCGCACCTAATGCATTATATACATTTTCAATTATGCGGACACATAAAAGAGATACACTCAGTCTGATAGGCCTATATCGAGTTGATGAACATCTGCGTCTTACCTGCAGGTCGTGTTATGTCAAAACGAGCGTCCCCAAGCATGGGCAAGGAAAGCTAATGTCCCCTTTTCTGGAAAAGACAAAAATAGCGTCTCAAGTGCTCTAACCAAACAAACTGCCACACATGCGTGGTCACCAGAAACAGACCGTGGCGTCCATGCCTCTGCAGTGCTTCTCATTACTTCAAATGAAATTCCCATCGTACGAAAAGTTGAAAGAAAAAATTCGCTTGTACGTTAGCTAAATCTGGTTCTAGACTGGCACATGCGTATTACAGATGTTATCAATGAGATACCTAAGTAGTTTGGATGCGGGCCCCAATTCTGAAAATTATGTTAGACGGGCAAAAAATGTATTGCTCGCTCGCTCTACGAAGCTGAAAGATGCAGCAGATTTACTTTTTTTCCGGGTCTCCGCTCCAGATGCTGCTGAAAAGCCCCAAGTCTGATGAGGAGAAATGTAAATACATGACAGGTTTCTAAGTCTGAGGCGCCTTGACCTATTTCGCTCACTCCCTGAAGGGAAAATTTTCTGCCGGCATTTATCTATTTACCGAAAACTGTTCGCTTCGCCGGAGCTCATTTATCGCCACAACTCTTTCCCTATAGGCGTACGTAGGCCTGAGGTCTCGATTCCTATGAAAAACGTGATATTCAGTTTATTTCTGGTCTCATAGCTTGGAACTGTTGACTAAAAACGGTCAGTATACGAATATTGTATTGTATTGTATTGTAGCAGAATTCAGTTCAGCCAAGAACGTCGAAAGCCCATTCTCGCGGGCCCTTGTGAAGAGAAAATTTCTGAATTTTTTTAAATGGCTCATTTTTGTGTACTTTATATGTTTAAGCGACAGCGGGACCCCCAAACGTCGCGGCGCTCGGGGTAATTTACTCTTTACCTCCCCCCTTCGACAAGCCTGAGTTTAACGAAGGTGTAACGCAGTACAGGTGTGTGTGCGATGCTATTGAGCAGGTGATGTCACCTGCAGATGTTGACGGCTGCTGCTGCTGCTGCTGCGCTAGCAGTGATTATCTTCATCCTCAGTGCGTTAATCCTACGACAAACAGCAGCATAGAACCGCGCTGGAAATCCCAGATAAGTAGCTGGACAGGCAAACGGTGGAGAGATCAAACAGTGAACGGGAACTGGGGAGTATCCGCCAGAACCATCCGAGGCATTTGGGGTGTTGAGTTAACATGCTTTTCTAATACCGGTATGGGTGTGTAAAAGGCTAAAACATTTGACTGCACAGAACTGTTTAACAGGTACTTACAAGTAATGGACGGGGTGTTTTAAATGTTTAAAAGTATGAGTATGTTCTGTTTAATCCTATATCAGAACGATAATGCACACGACTTAGAAACCAGTGCAGATTGTGCTTATAGATATGCAATACAATTACAGGAAATACAATGCGATACAATAGATCAAACGCTATTTAGTTCTTATCCAATACTTTTAGCCACTTATAAGTCAAAAAATGTATAGAGCGAACTATAGAACAATGTCACAGATTGGAACGTGAATGCAAACTGAAGAAATGATGCTTTTGAACTTAGCGCGTAACTGAGCGTCCTGTGATAAATCTTAACTAATAGGCTAATAATATCAATAGCTGATATATTGTCAAGTAGCTTAAACGTTGTTACTCTGTCAGTATGATGTTTGTGTATGCATGATGAAAAATGTCATTCATAGTGTTTATTTAGTTACTGAATCACCATTTCATACTGTGCGTCAAATGAACCAAGTGCTCTACATAGGCTATATCTGCCGCTTGAATTGTATCGATATAGACCTATGTTTTAAAGAAATAAGCTCAACGACGAAAAAACAAAACAAACTAACATTCAGTATTTTGTAGGCCTATGCCTAAACGTTCGTTAAGCGACAGAAATGTGATCGTAACAACCTAATTAGTTCGGCAGACTTGTGGGTGGCTTTTACGCTGCAAAGCAGTGCAACGAGCCAACGACGATTACAGCGACTGCGTATACATACATGTACTGGGTTTTACTTTCCGTTATGTGATAAATGTAGACCAAAGTTTATTATTTTTTACTTGTGCATAACGAAATAAGCACTGTTTAAAAGCTAAAAATAAGCCTGTTACATCGTCTTAACTCTGTAATTCGTGGTATCGAGGCTTTAAACGCCGTTGTCGCCAGTAATCGATAAGCAGTTTCAATGGGAAAAGCGAAATTTCCATCATCCACAACGTCTCCGAAAATTTTTAATCCACCGATCCAAAACTCGAAGAACAAAATGTCATGTTGACTACGCAACAATGACAAATAGGCTATCATTGTCATCGTGGAATACCGGGGTAAGGTGGGCTAGGCAGACGACACCACCCATTATGGCTCGAGTGTTTTATTATGAAATCAACAATTTCACATAATCTAACGGTGATGTTGATCTATTATACAACGCCGGTGTCAAAACCCTCTTTGGCATCGAGTCCGAATTGTATGTAATGTTACTATTTATTCGCGTAAAATAGTATCCGGACCACATCTGTAGGCTAACAGAGAGGCAATGTAAGCTCTTAAAGCGATCACACTCCAGTGCCTGATGCAGTTACGGTCGTACCAGTAGGCCTACTCGCAATTCAATCTTCGGTCACGCAGTCGGACTCTGGTGCCGAAGAAACGGAAATGAACCGACATGGAATTTCGATAGTGTGTGCTTGTGGGACGTGATGCTTACGTGTACTCTAGGTGGTATATGTAACGAAACGTACATCAAACGACTTTTGAAACGAAATAACGTTGTTTGGGCTCAAATGTTGTTGTAGTCCTACCCCGCTATATCGACGTTTAGTCGGATTGAGCGATCAGAACATCATTCTAAAGTCACGGAGGTTAAAAAGTGCATAGGCTACACTTTATACTCTATACCGTAATTACCGTATGGCCTGCGATGTGCAGCAACATGCCCGGCAACTGCTATAAATGCTAATCCATCACTGAGGATGCAGCGGACACGTCACTGAGTGAGAAAGGCGAAAGCTTGAGGCGCCGCTCGAGTGAGCAGAAAATTAGGTATCCATGGCGACAGTTTTACTTCCGCCGGCCGAGCAAAGTCAGGCGTAAAAACCAACAGCTTAGTCTTAGAAACTATTCCGGGCGGGAAATCGGTCATATGATCGGTCATAGAAGTTGAGTTGCTTCAACGGGCCAGGCCGAAATCCTTAAACGTAAAATTGAAGGGCCGAATAATTTGGAGCCGTACACATAATAGGCCTATTTGCTTCGAAGAATGGGTTTTTCGTTTGTAACGGCCAAGGAAGTCGAAAAATCGTTGTAAGTTGTAAGATCGTGACAATAATGCTTAAAACACCACTTTTTCGCACTACCCAAAAAATATTGTAGAAAATAAAATCATGTTTCTCGCTTAAACTATTTTTATTTAGTTTAGTGTCTTTTGAACCGAATGCTAGCAACGCTGCCGCAAAGGCCGTATACAAGTGTTTTGGCACACTCACATCGTTTGCTGTCGCATCATTGTTTCTGCTAGACGTATATCGTGCCTATTTGCAATGTGAGCATGTGCGTTCGTCACGTAGATGTTCTTTTTCCTGCGCGTGTGACACGGCTGTGACTCCACGCCACCCACGACGCTCAATGACGTCACTTGTCGTAATAACAGACAGTTCGTTGTAAACAGACCTGCTGCTGCTGCGGTTGCTGTTCAACGCCCGCACGTGTGGCGGTGGTCTGCAGAATTAACTCTGGGATGCACCGGCAGCGAGACGATACCGAAGGCATCGCTGCTCGCAGAAGTTTCAACGGAAGGGATGTTTTTTTCCAACTGCCCATAGAGGGTTTGGGAACGTTGTGAGTCTCGTGGAAACTGTTTTTGTCATTCAACTTTGCTTTGCTGAGCACATAAATTGAGCTCAGATCTCTACTGACTAATCAGCCATGCAGTAGCTGTTGAAGTAAACCTATTTGTTTGGCAATAATAGCAAGCCGCATGGCAAAGCCATTGGTGGAATGCTTTTTCTATAAAAAATCTCAGTAGAATTTCAAAACTAATCAAGCAACAATAAGCAATGCTTATATATTCGCATGTAGTGACAAGTTAGGTTTAGTGCCGAAGCAGTTAAAAGCATGACATAAGACGTTAGTTTAGAGTACATTGTACCCCTACAAGTTTGATATTCAGGGCAACAAGTACATTCTAAAATAGTTAATTAGTAAAAAAAACAAACTGCACAGCTCTTGAACCTGGTGGCCACCGGAAATAGCCATGTGAGAATGTGACAGAAGTCGCTACACTTTTGTCGCGGTTATTTCTGGACGAAGCTATGATGAACATTATTGACAGCAGACTAAAACAAGCGAGAGACAAGCTAACTGTCGGCGATTAGCACGTTCAAACCTGTTTCTGTTAGCGTCCATGACGAACCACTTATTCGCAGTAGGCCTAGCAAGCGATGCTAAAAATACTTTAAACATTATTGAGGCATGGTTCTTTGTTACAGAGTTTTTGGATTGGCATACATATCCGGCTAAAAATAAAATTATTCCCATAGATATAACATTTGCAGCATCCACTCACATCTTTAGCAGATATTGTGTAGCTGCCCTCATATTCAGTTATTGCTGCATCTTAGGTCCAGTCAATATTTGCATCATAAGTAATTGCAGTCAGTTCTGTGCAAACTACTTTCGCCACGATATGGACCATATCTTTTTATCGACTCGCGGTGCCATTTGTGCGCTTATTAGGGAGCGTTGAAAACGCAAGACCTGAGTGCTGCTGCGGATGGCCTACGTTGCCATGGACCCCTAGATTACTAAGTAATCTAGGGGTCCATGGGTAATATAACAAATGCAGTAAAAAAAGGAACTGTGAAAAGCTGGTTCCATTACGCGCATGCAGCCAGTCTGTCATCAAACGCGTCTGTAAAGTGGCCATCAAAGACGCGCATCATCAGATGCTGATGCAGATGCAGTCTCTACTGTGTGCACTGTCTGCTGTGTCTGCTGAACGCACAAGAAATCTTCACGGCATCCATTCAAAGAGACGACGTGTGCGACACAATCGACGACGGATGCAGCTCACAGCAGCAGTTATGACTGAGACGGGCCGAGTATGTAGGCCCTCCATACTAGATGCAGCACTGCTGGGAGTGAATAAGCGAGCAGCAAACTTACTTATACCACTCCAGACAGTGCGGTATCGTACTTAAGCCACGCATTAACTACACCGTCGCACGACTGCAGTTAAAAGTTGTGAAAAAAAACTACCAGTGTGATTTACGTTGAGACGCAGTGCACGGCTGTAGAAGCGCGCGATTTTCATTTCATTTCATTTACTTGCAGACAACCAACACATCGTCAATAATTATTATTGTCTGTTCAATGCTATGCATAGCACTGGACAGAGTATAAAATCACCTGAGTGTCCGTGCGTGCATTCGTCCGTGCGTGCAACTTTTCTTAAGCTCTCTTCCTTCCATCTTCCCTTTCTCTTCCTTTTCCCTTCCCCTTCTCCTTCCCCCTTTTCATTTCTTTTCTTTTCCCCTTGCCCTTTTCTCTTTCCCCTTTCACTTTTTCTGTCTCTTCCCCTTCCCCTTTTCTTTCTGCTTCTCCTTCGATTTACTTTCCTTTTCACCTTTTTTTCCCTGTTTCCTTCTTTCCCACTTCTTTTTCCCTTACTATCCTTTCTTCTTTTCCTTCCCCTATCCATTTCCTTTTTTTCTTTTCCCTTTACTTTTTTCTTTCCATTTTTACCCTTTCTCTTCCCTTTGTCTTTCTTCCTTTTTCTTTTCCCTTCCCCTTAACATTTCCTTTCCCCTTTCCTTTACTTTTCATTTCTTTTTTTCCCCTTTCCCTTCCTTTTCCTTTTCCTTTTCCACTTTTCCTTTCCCTTTTCTTCTTCTGCCTCTTTCTCTTTACTTTATTCTATCTTTCTTTTCGTGTCCACGTCCGTGCGTCCAATATTTGAGGCGCCATATCTCCATAACGGTGCAAGATAGACACATGGTCACTACGGACCACCCGAAGGAAGTCAACCACCAGAAGTCGAATGAGCACGTGACCGATGACGTCACGTGACTCCAGAACGTTAAGTTCGTGACCCCATTATCTTTGAAGCGCCATATCTCTGTGACGGTGCCAGATAGACGCGTGGTCACTACGAACCACCCATAGGAAGTCGACCCCCGGGAGTTGAATGGTCACGTGACCGATGACGTCACGTGACCCCAAAAAGTCAAAGTCGCGACCTCATTATCTTTGAAACGCCATATATCCATAACGGTGCCAGATAGACGCATGGTGCCTATAAACTATTCATAGTAAAGCGCTGGTGACAAATCGAATGGTCTCGTGGCTGACAATGTTCATTGTTTAGTTACAATAATAGAGAAAGATGAATGGAGCATTGCTGCTGTACAATTTAAAACTGATTATTTTTTTACGCGCGAAAGCAGCTATGCTTTCAGCCCGTCTTAGCCATCGCAATTCTGTCTGTCCGTCTGTCCGTCCGTCCGTCTGTCTGTCACACGGGTGGATCAGGCAAAAATGGTCCAAGCTAGGATCTCCAAATCTTCACCGTCGGCTGCCTGGAAGACTCTAGTTTCAGGAACCGTAAAGCTTTTTCGTAAATTCGAAGGGGGTCACCCCGAACGAGGTCGCTAAATGAGAGGGGGTGGTCAAAATTTGCGATTTTTGGCCAATAACTCGTCGTATCACAGGCTGCGCGGTAGCGCCAGCCCTGTTGTAAAGGTGACCAGCCATTTCAATGGGAAACTCCAAAATTTGACCCCTCGTATTTCCCAAACCCCTTAATTTTTCCATACCAAAATTTGCACAGATGATTACGTCCAGTATATCTCC
>Ga0209367_1008570_pt1 | contig 13968 bp, 6 predicted proteins | sample WorMetLIZISLAND2_FD_187412 | JGI IMG/M metagenome (GOLD analysis project Ga0209367, IMG submission 187412) | Marine gutless worms symbiont microbial communities from Max Planck institute for Marine Microbiology, Germany - Olavius geniculatus... ... | reverse complement strand
AGCCGTGCAGCGGCGTTCTGCACAGACTGAAGCCTGTCCAAGAGTTGCTTTGGAAGGCCGGCGAGAATTGCGGAGCAGTAGTCAAGCCGGGAAAACACCAGCGCCACGATGAGCGACTGCATCACGTCGTTTGACACCGATCGACGTATGCTTCGTAGTTGTCGAAGGGCAGCAAAACACTTCGAACATGTCTGAGTGACTTGAGTACGCATCGTCACGTCAGCGTCAATGAAAATACCGAGATCGCGCACGGATCTGACAGGCGACACGAGATCAGAGCCAACAGCTAACGGATCGGAAGGTAGCTGACTTTGTCGATGGGCTGAAGTGCACCACAGTACTTTCATCTTGCATGCATTATTACGTATGTACGGCCTGTTGCCTCTAGTGTCTGGTCGCCAACCCAGTGTGGATTAATTGACAGACTCGAGTCTGTTCAAAGGCGATTTACCAATCGTCTGCCTGGCATAGGTATCTAACATAAAAAAGAAAGACTATCTGTGCTTGGACTTGAGAGTTTAGAGCTGCGGCGATTGACATTTTATTATCGTATTAAATATTATTTGGTATTATTGATGTTGATGTGAGCCACAGTTTGTTTGTACTACGACCTAAGGACAGACCTACGCGTGGTCATAGTTTTAAACTGCTGCAAGAACGTTGTGTAACGGACACTCGTAAACGATTTTTCAGCCATCGAGTCGCAAGTGTCTGGAACAGTTTACTTGCGTCGATAATTGATTTCAGAAATTTCAGTGTTTTTAAGGCGTCTCGTCGAGACGTAAACCTAACAATTTTTTGGGATATTGAGTATTTCTCCGTGTACTAATTAATACCGAACATCTGGCGTCACATAAGTGACTATCGGTCCTGTGACAGCCAGCGGATAACCAACAGAATTTGTTGAAAGTTCCATTTTTGTGTTACTGTACCATGATTGTTGGTATCTGCATGATTTGATTTTATTTGAACATGGATTGCCTGTTGAGTGCAAGTTTGAATGACGCCATTCAATCGGTCAAGTTCGAAAGCCCTTGGTTTGGTAATTGGTACAAGAATCTGGAACTTTTGCGCTCAAATACCACTTGCAGTTTCTTTTTTATTATCGTCGCACCAAGGTCGTTCCAAACAAGTGTGGATAAAACTGAAAAGACTACACAATTGAAATTTTAAGAGAAAAATAATTCTTATAATTATAATTATTGTAATATGTGTGCTAAATAAACTTACATTAGTTGTTCGTTATGACATTTGGATTCCACTTCATGTGAATAAACGTGTCGTCGGTCAAAAAAGAAATAAGCTTACACGCTAACATGTATACAGGCAAGCAACACCCTAATAATTTTGCAAGAAAGATAAACTACTCCGTCTGAATTAATATGTATTTTGTAGAGGGTGCCATTCTTCATCAAGTAAGATGTGAATTTTCAGCCAATGACTTCCTCGGCGCCGACAGTGAGGCGTTCTTGATTTCATCTGCATTCATTCCGCAAGAATCAATAGCTCTGATGATTACTTACAGCATTTCGTCCCCCGACACGGCTGTTCAGCTCTTGGTTATATCTCAATTTACCAAGCAGGTTATACAGAGGCACTCGTTATCTCAACACCAGAGCGTTTATTTCATGAAAATTCCGAGTACGTTTGAGACAATCTACGTGGTACTGGGTGCATACAGGGGCATCTCTACATCTTCAGTAACAATAATACAGACGTGGCTGATTCGCTACAACGACAGTTAGTATAGTTCGCATTGATTGTGTTGTCTGTTAGTAGTATAAAAATGCCGTTTCTGGTACTGGCACGCGCTTAAACCCTTATTTAACTTTATAAAATTATAAATTTTTGGAACTTTATTAACCTTTTAAAATTTTCTTAACTTTATTCAACCTTTTGAAATTTTTCCAATCACGTTTAACTTATAAAGTTTTCCGAACCATGTTTGCTAGCGTATAACAGAGCGAAATGATTTCATTATAATTTTAGTTGTAATATGTTTTAAAAAATAAATGACAAATATTACAACAATAACAATAACATGGTATCCAGTAATCGACGAACGTTTATTCATAATCACAATATTAATACTAATTATATTAATACTAATTCTAATAATAATTTTTAAAAAAATAGAAGAGCACGCTAGGTCCACAATTTGGCAGCTTTGTATTTTATGACAGTTCAGATGCAAAGCTAAGACAAATACTGATTCCGTAAAAAAGAGATCGAAAAAATTCAAAGTTGTTTATGCAACTTTGAATTTGTACTATAACTTTAAAACAGATCATTGATTACATCCTGAAATTTTTTACCGAGCGAAAGCTGTTTTAACACGTACAGACACAGATGACCTCAAACGACTTTGTCAGTTGGTTGAATACTTTTGCTGTTATACAGCACTGGTGATTTCAAGTATTCTATCAATTCTCGCTGCGGCTGTAAGCCGTAGCTGTCGAAGAAAAATTTATTTCCATCTCGTTTAAATCATGCAACCCAATGCTTCCCATTTTCTTCAGAATCGCTGAATTGCATGGTCGTTAACTTGTCGTCGTGGTTATTGCTCGGACCCGAGCACTCGACGTGGTTATTGTTACCGTAATTTTTACCAACGAAAATATATTAATGCTTATGAATGATTTTGTAAAAAAAACTGACCAATTTTAGTAATTGTTGGCGTGCAACATTATGAAGAAACTTGACATACGTGACTGTATTTTTGCTCAACTCACTTTAATACTGTTGCTACGGTACCTTGTAAAATGCAGAAGTCGTAGTTTAGCTGTTTGCATCGTATTTTAATGCAGTTAAAAAGTTACAGTTTACGCAAAATTTTAAAAGAATTTTTGCAGAAAAATTGCACGAGCAAATGCCTTGACTGCGTGCTTTCAAACATTGACAAATATGGGACTGCAAGAATAGTCTCAATTTTTATGTAAAATTCTTTAGCAAACCTTTGTGAACTGCAACCTTTTGGTTCCATTAAACCTTTGATCAGCTGCATGTTTGTTGTTTACAGAAAACATTAACATTTTCAAAACAACAACTATGGCATAACGATTTCAAAGTGCATACAACAAAATGTTTAAAAGCAACAGATTTTTCAAGATTTTATGATCTCGCAATGATTTTCTGAGCCGATGCATGTGCCATTTAGTATGAATTAATTGTTTAAACGGCCAAACTACAACTTTTACATTCTACATAGTAGTCTAGCAACAGTGTTACGTGATTTTGGCGAAACAACAGCCATTTACGACCAGTTTTTATGATGTTGCACAGCAAAAATTATTAACATCAGTCAAAGTTTTACGAAGTTATTTAAAAATACCAATGGTACAGTTTTTTGAAACTTGGTGTATATATTTGAAATAAAGTGATATTCATCAATTACTATTAGACTACTGATGTCACTTTAGTATAAAAATATTGTGAAAATCAAATGAATATTCGGCAACTCACAACGAAGTATTTTATGCATTGTAACGAGCTCAGCGCTTGCATACATTCTGATTCTGTAAAATTACAGGCTATTATTTCAAAACGAGAAAAAGTTTGTTACTAACTTAAAACGTAAAAAAACGTAAAGTCCTTCCCGAGCTTCACGGCCCATAGGGCGGCGCTGATCTCCGTTTCCTAAGGCCCTCAGCCAGACACCAGTTTTTACACTGCGAGACAACGGATACGGGACCAGTGTATCGCGCGGTGTGCCTGTTTACGTCCCAGCGGTGAAGTCGGTACCAAATTATACTGCTTGGTGACAGAGGCACATTGTGTGTGAACAACTTGCTTAAGGTCGTTACCCGGCAGTGTCCCGGTGCGGAATCGAACCTGCGCCTCTGAGTTACCTCAGGATTACAAGTCCGACACGTTACCTTAGACTACCGAGCCACACCGAGTTAATAACTTAGTTATCGTTAATTTATGACGAGCACGGGTTGCAGAATGTTAACATGACTAATTGTAGCGCATGAAGAACCGGTTGGAGTGGAATGTTCTTTCGGACTGACGACTTGTGGATATATTTTGGGTCAGCAGTGGATTTTTACCAACGAAGGTAATAACTACATTCACTACTGTCTGTTGCATTAATTATTTTGTTTGCATTTTCTGTTAATCACGATTTCTTTTTGTGTGTTTAAAGTGCTTTTTAAGTGCGTCATAAGTGCTTCTTATGACGTTAATGGCCAGCCTTAACAATACGTATGCTTAATATATTTCTGAGCTTTCTCGGTCAAACAGGAAAGGTGAAACGTCGAGTAATTGAAACGTCGGGTAATGGAACGCTTCAGTAAAAATGCAAGTAATGCCTTCTATTGGATATGTCCAGTAAAGGAAACTGCAAGTAACAACCAAGGACTGGATACGCCAAGTAATAGAAACGTTGAGTAAAGGTCACGACGAACCGGTATAAGCTTAGGTTTGTAACGTGTTTGCTGTTATAACCAGAAAAAGCCAATGTTGTGTTTGTAGTGCCAGTGTCTACGGCTTCGTCGTCGTTAGATGACTTTAGCGACATTTGTTAGGCTAGCTGATCCAAGAGCTAAGATTGTGTTTATTACTTGTGGTCATGCACGCTTCTGCGATTGATCTGCACATCATATGTTTGCAACTACGAAAAAAAATGTGGCGTCTGTAGACGAGAAATTGACTTGCTGCTGCCTATTTTAGTTAACTAACTTCCTCATTTACATGTACTACGGTTTCTATCATGTGCCACGCAAACAAACATTGCAAAATTTCGTTTTTTTTGCCAAATTATTTTTTCTTATTGAGTTTAGTACGTGTTTCATTCGCTAGGTGGCGTCATTAGTGTGTTTTTTGTGTTTTTTTTTGTTTTTTTCCAAAAAGACCTAGCCTTTTTTATAGGCCTTATCAAAAAATCCCTCTTTAGAGTGATGGAATTCACGTTAAAACTGAACTTTGTTCTCGGGTCTTAATAGTCAATTTTTGCTGTTTCTCATAGTTAAATTAGTTTTAAACATGTATAACAACACTAATTCTGCATATTTCAGTCACTTCTAAAGCAATCTGGGGTGGCGGAGCTAATGTTAATTTTTACCCTTTTGGCTAAGATGCGGAGTGTTCTTGTTTTCACCTGCAATCGAATATTTTACGCGTTTACAGCATTGTCATATACATGTAGTATCGTACCATAATAATCTTTTTACTTTAGCAACCCTACATGCGTTTACTTTGAACGTTGCAGAAATCAAGCACTTCTCGAACGGCTATGACGACCTGCTAAGTAACGAACTGACATCGCCAGAGTTGACCGTGGCGGAAGGCGGCAGAGGACTTGATATGACGCTATCCAGTGAGGCATCCACAGACGCTCGTCTCGACGTCTACATGTCTAACACTCTTGGCCACCATCTTCCTGGTCGTATATTTAGCGGCCTGCTGCCACCAAATGAACGCGAAAAACAGCGGGCAAGTTTTAATGACTTTCTGCTGTACGCAGTTCGTTATTTTTTATTGCTTTCTGAAAGTTAAGTGTCCGTAAGACTAATAACCGTATTGTTAAACTGTTGTAATGCTTGTGTCAGTAGACCGTGGCGTGTCACAACTTATTTCTGGTCTTGAAGAAAGCGCACATTAATGCACCGACGTTAATTCTGTACACGTTTACACGTAATCAGTATCGTTTTGAACAGTACCCATTTAATGCTATTAATAAATATAATAATGTTTTGTAATTGACAGCTTACAGCTGCTGTGTATGCAATGTATTTATACATCATTTTTTTTAAACTTTTGCGATTTTCCTTTATCTGTATAATGTTTTTTTTCTGTAATATTGCTACTGTATTGATTGTTGAAACGTTAATGAATTACTCGTTTAAGTTTAGACTATTTAACACTTTGAACAGCTGATATTATTTTGCGTTGCAGATTTTGTTCTGTTTACCTCCTGGAACTTATCGTTTGACTTTTGCCATATTCTCAGATGGTGATGACTCTCACACAGTTCACCAGATTAGTTTGGGGAATGAGTGCGAAAACTACACAGTGTCAAATGTCAGCCAGAGTACGTTCTGTCTAGGTTGTTATGTATATCAGTAATTTAGTTTTATTGTATTTTGACACATAGCTAATAAATATTCGTGTTGCATAAACTATTTTGTATCTGTAATCGGCTGCGCGATGTTATCACACATACTTGCAAATACACACTTGTTGCGATGCGTTACACACAAAATACCTTATGGCATGATAACGACACTATAAAATTTTATTTTTACATGTAGCCTACTGTAGCTTACTGCAAAACATCCAGCACGTTAAGTAGAACTTCTAATTTATTTGTAAAATTTGCCAAATTAAGCTTCAATGCGCAATATTGTTTTAGTCACTGTTCCGATGTTTGTGTGGATAGAAATGCAGTCAAGCACTTTTTTCAGCTACACAGAAAAACATGACTGGATATGCAGGGGAGCCGATTCTTATACACTCGACAGTGACGGTAAGTCAACTTTTTAAAATTAATTATATTAATCCCAAATTGTACAAACATGTGCAGTAGACTATTAATTTACATGCAGCAGTTTCGTTGTCGTAAGTAGCATGTTTCACGCGCGAGAGCTAGCATGCTGCTCTACAGGCCGCAGTCCGCAGTTTGTGTGCCACAGTCCGCATTTTGCAGTCCGCAGTGTGCGGTCTGCAGTCTGTAGTACGCAGTACGCAATGCTGCTGCTGTTGCTGCTGTTCTGTACAGTCTTCAGTCTGCAGTCTGAAGTCGGCAGTCTGCAGCTAACAGTCTGCAGTACGCAGCCCGCCGTCTGCAGTCTGCAGTTTGCTATCTGCAGTTTGCGGTCTGCATAATCTACAATCATTTAGTTTCTTCAGTAGATCGGCGTAAACTAAAAGGGTCTACGCTAAGGTTGAAGATTAAAAGTGGTGATATAGCCTTTAATGGGACGCCTATCTCAGAGCTACGAAGCGTCACCTGCCGTATGAGATCACACAGTATTACCTGTCACCCGACACAGGTGAACGCGCCCCGCCTTAACCCCAGCCAGATAGGCCGGTACTCGATGTACCTACCCGGAGAGATGGAAGGCTGAGTTGATCTAGGCGGCTGGTTACACACGGAAATGGATTACCTGCCCACAGGCAGTCACCCATCGCAGTACTAACCGGGCCCGGCGTACAGTAACTTCGTTGATCGGATCAAACGCATTACCACTACACCACGCCACCATGTAGTATTGCAGTATATAGGCTTACTGCTTAAATTTTTGGCGATTGGTCACGAAAGCATTATCGTATATTTGATGCTATTTAGCTTTTTTCGTTGTAAAGGTGAATTATTAAACGATTTGGGAAAAGGTGCGAAAAGGTTTTAGTTGTTTGAGTGAATTTAGCTTAATATTTTGCTTTTTTTGTTATTAGTTTTCTTAGTTATTGACACTATCATTTTGAAATTACAATTTGTGAAATTCAAATTTTTAATTTATGAAAAAGTTACTGTAGACCTATACGTTCCTCAGCGTGGGCTATCACATGTGTGCTTTTTTTTAGTAAATTTAGTTTAAAAGGTCATGGTCGCCGGACGTGAAAAAGTCAAAGATTATTATTCTTTTGCATTAAACCGTTTATTATGTGGACTGAACAGTGTACGTTTCTGTAAACTACGACTCAAGAGGAACATTCGTCGGCAACTCGATGCCGAAACAACCAGATCTGTACAGAAAATACGAAGCGTACGTTGTCGGATTCGAGCGAAACCTAACTGTCCAGTTTCACTTTGAAATTGATCGCTTGTCTTGCACCCCATTTATCGTTGAGGTAGTTAAGCGTTTATCGATTATAATACTAGTAGCGTAGAACTATCGTTGCACGTTATCTGTTTTTGTGTTGTTCCAACTCTGCGCTCGATATGGTCGAACGGAATTGTGATCGCTGAAGAACATTTTGTATTTGTCGAAAAATGTTGTTTGAAAGAGCGAACAATAAAACTTAATCAACTAGTCGCTTGCTTTTTTCGTTTTAGTTTTTTTTCTAATTTAGTGTTCGTCCTTTTTTTCTTTTTAATTTTTTTGGGTTTTATGCTTCTGTATTTTTTAATACTCGTTTTACTTTCTTAGTTTATGTTATTGTGGTAAATATTGCTAATAATGTAGATGACCACGATGATATCGTCATGAACGAAGAAATACTGTAATCTATACTATATTTGAGAGTTGCGACCGCCAATAACTTCTAACACGTGCGGCCGCTAAATTTTGCCCGCAAATCCGTGTCCTCAATGGCCGGGACATGGGCTAGGTGAGATGTCGCTTAGGGGTCGTCCGTTTGAGAAAATTTTGTTGTTTGTTAAATTTTGCAACCACACCTCTTAGGCCGCAGCAGAGCTGTGCACAGCGATTGGCTGTGACGTCATATAGACGTCTTCACAATGGTGACGCATCATCAGCGCTGCAGCGCATACTGGGGCGCTCTTAATGCTGCTGAGTAACGTGGATCGAGTTGAGGCCCGAAGGACTGCAAATTGTGGCCGCAGGCCGAAATCGAGGCCGCAGGCCGAGTTAAGGCCCAAAGGGTCGAAAATTGAGGCCCCAAGCAGAAAATTGAGGCCATATGCCGAGTTGAGGCCGTAAGGGCCGAAAGTGGAGGCCGCAGGACGATACGAGGGGTGTTCAAAAAGTTTTGCAAGTTGATATGTTAGACTGAAAAACTTTTCAATATCTATACACCAATAAAACGCACATTTCTCCGGAACTCATGTGAGCTTAAAGCGGATATGCCGTCATTGTAAATAAGTAAGTAAGCAAGTAAATGATTTATAAAGCGCCAATGTCTGAGAAAGAATCAAGGCGCATTGTAACTTATGACGTCATAAGGCGTTTTATATCGGTCCCTCCAACTAGGCTTTTACCACAGACTTGAGTGAGTGTTTGGATAGCGGACACCACAGAGAAAATTTTTCAAATTTAGAAAAAAAATAATAGTTACCGTAAGTCAAGTCTCTGCTGTATGTAGGGTGGTGGTCTTATTGTTCTAAGCCAGAGTCGCGAACAGCTTGCTGAGTAATTTTAACTTTGGGATTGGGCTGCAGTGCCGGGCACTGACGGATTTACCGGAGATCTTTGGGGCTCGCTCCCAGGCCCCCACACATCAGGGCTCCCCAGGGCGTAAGTTGTAAAAATTGTTATTTCCCTTTCACAAAGACGACGGATATCACTAACTGTTAACTTTTTAATAAAATTTTACGGACAACGTCAAATCCTGACGTGACATCGTAATTAACAGAAGCGTTCTTATAATTGGCCAGCGCAGATTTCGGCTACTGTGTATTTATATTGCAAATAAAAAAACTCCTGAACATATTTGTCAGGGCTTCCACAAAATCACATATCCCGGGGTCTCACGTTCGTAAATCCCGCTGCAGACTGGAGAATTATCGTGCGTTTATTTGTGATGTTTGTGATAGCCCTCGAAATCGTATCTTTTTAACGCTTTATGACGTCATAAATTTCAATGACATCACATCCGCTTTAAGCTCATACGAGTATGGAAAAAAATGTAACTGTTACTGGTGTATAAACTTTAAAAAGTTTGTTAGTCTAATATGCGGGGGACTATCGAGTTGGAAACTTTGTCTAATTGTCCTCGTACGTATAATTTTTTAACGGCTGGCACACATTTTGGCCATTGAATATTTATAATCGCAAATGAGAAATTCACAGACGCACTTGTTAGGGCTGTCATAAAGTCACATATGTCCCAGGACCTCGTGTTGGAAAATCCGACGGTAGACTAAAGAAATATCATGCAACAGCGAGCCAATTTTACGCTGTTTGCGCCGGCACTCCAAATCATTCCTGTTTGAAGCTTTATGACGTCATACATTACAATGGCGTCATATCCGCTTTAGGCTCATACGTGTTTAGAAAAAAACATGCGTTTTTTTGGTGTATAAATTTTGACAAGTTGAACGCCCCTCGTACTGTAGCAAAGATCAAGCAAACAGGGAGCGTAGTGATCTGTCCGTACATTAATATAATACATTTTAATACGTTAAGCATTTTGTTGATTGGTTTCAGACTCAGTTGCAGAACGGTACATATTATGAACATTACATCGAGGAAGACTTTAGTCCGGTGCTAACCAGCTACAGTGGCACATTTCGCATAGAAGTTCCGTATGAAAACCTGGCTGTTGACAATTGTATTCCATCCGCAAATTACGAATTTCTGTTAGAATCGTACACGTGCAGTGGTAAGTCCTTGCTGTCTAGTAATGAGTGTAAACACGAGCCATTTAGAGTAGGCCCTAAATGCCTATATACTACTTTCGCCAAAGCAAACGGGAACGTCGGTTATAACAACTTCACAACTTACTATTAGCAACCATCATATCGCTTTGTTTATTTATATACACTTACAGTTGCTTGCAGTACAGAACACTGTGGAAATTTTTTAGTTGATGTAGATTGTCGTCTACGCTGTTTGTCGCCACTAAACTTTCTGTACTAGGCCTACAATACGATCGCGAGTGTCAGAATCATGCTATGATGACGTTTGACAGTTAATAATCTCTTATATTGAGCCCTATACATTGCCAGGGTTCTAATGTGTGTTGTAGGTTATCATACCCTCAAAGCCAGTGAAGCAGACGACATTGAACCAGAATATGCGGTTGGCGAATGGATGTCGAATGTTTTTACATCTTCTACCACTGACTCTTTTGCAGTTTGTTTCATTTTCGACGTAAAATTTGGAAAAGTTGCCAAGCGAATAAAGGCAGAAGTAATATATGAGAATGTCAACGATACTGTACATAAAGCTTCACTGTTCGACTACATTGTTAGAGCGAGAGATGCGGTAGGCCTAAAGGACGAACATTCTGGAACGTTTGAGTTTCATTTAAACAGCACAACAAAATATCAGGTATGCTGATCTCGTTTTAGCAGCCTATTTATTTTCTGCATATTTTTATTTGTCTTTAATAAATGCAACATTAAGTAGCCTATTATTTTTTGCTGTGTGGTTAGATTACTGCTTAGCTTACTTACTCAAACATGCGGGTGATGTAGGTAAAAGTAACCTGTTGATTTTCCTTACAGGCTTTTAGGACCAGATCGTTTATACCTTACATTGTGCTGCTATTTGCTGTGCGTGTTGATTCGTTTTAAAGATAATGAGTTTTAATAATGGTAGACGCTCTGATGTAGGCCCCCTAGATCTGGCAAACTTTTGTGAGTTGTCAATGATGGATTGTTAGGCTTATGACATATTAGCACTGGTTTAACTTAAAATAATAAGTTATATAATGTCGTCAGAAAACAGTCTTTAATATTATTGAAAATTTGTTTACGTTTCGCCAACCGCTGCTGCCTTTTTCGGAACGTTTCGAAGGAGACAGCAGCGGTTGCCAAAACATCAACAAATTTTCAATTAAAGGTTGCTTTTGATAAACTTATGTAACTTATTAAGTTATTGTTTCAATCTATGAGTCTGTTGTAAAGCAGTCCAACTTAATCTTGTCTTAAAATTACCTTGTTAGCACTGTGTTTTACTGCTGAGAAGTAAAATGTTTTCATCTTTTTTTCCAGAAGTTTTCCAATCAGTTCTTGAAGACGTTGATAGATGGCGCCTCGAAGACATACTGTGAAATTCGTTACAACTCTCTGAAAAACTTAAGCTTAACAATGAAGTTCTTTGAATCTAGTATATTTTTATGAGATTTTGTTCTACAGTATAATAAAAACGTTACACACGAAGATAGACTAATTTAACTGTTCCACTAGATATCAGGGATAGATGTGATCCCACAGTGCAGTGCGGTTGCTGTTTAAATTTAATTAAACTAATTTTACAGCTATACTAATTTTGCTAACTTGCGCAAATGTACTAACAGTAATGTTTACACGAATCTTGTGTTATGTTTGACAGGTTGTTGTCTATTTCTACGCTCAAGCCAGGTCAGTCGGAGATACAGTGATCATGATACGAAACATGAGCGTTCTGCCACACAGCTGTCCACTGCAGCCCATCGGCAATTTTAACACGATCGGTATGATTGCGAACTTGCGTCAACTTAGTCTAGAATTTGTTCTAAATCTATACAGTACAATGCAACGATTCTGATATGCAATTATAATAAAAAGTAATTAAATGCCGACAATTTTTACTCCTCGCGCGCTACGTTCCTGACGAATAAAGGTGTATATATATAAGATCAGTGTAATATTGAGGACCGACCGACCGACGACCGACCAACGACCGACCTCTGTTCTTGGAAGAGCCTTCCTGGAAGAAGTTCAAACGGCCGTATCTCCATAACGGTGCTAGATAGACGCATGGTCACTATGGACCACCGATAGGAAGTCGACCTCGGGGAGTCGAATGCTCACGTGACCGATGACGTGACGTGACCCCAAAAAGTCAAACTCGTGACCCCATTATCTTTGAGGCGCCGTATTTCCGTAACGGTGCTAGATAGACGCATGGTCACTATAGACCACAGAGTCGAATGCTCTCGTGACCGATGATAGCAGTCTTTTTTCATAATCATAACCATAGTGAAAGATTAAAGATCTTTCACCATGTCATAACTTAGTGATTATGTCACACAGTGTAAAATAGTTTTCTTTTCGCCTCGCAATGAGGTCAGTTGCACGGTTGATGCTGTCGGCGAGGTGATGCTGTCGGCACTGCTATTTGCGGTGTGAAAAGAAAGGAACTAAAAGGTAGTTAAAAGAATACAGGAGAAAATAATGCGTGCGAGGAGTACATTAAATTGGTCACAATCTAAAATATTTCTTGTCATATGTAAAATTGCCACAAACGACACACAACACAGTGTGCTGAATGTTCACAGTGCATTTTGTCGTAATTAGGTGGAAAACATATGTATTGTATTTCGGGTATTGAGTGTGACCTGACACTCAGCAATCTGGCGTCTATTTATTGCTGAGCATGGTCAAACAGAAACTAAGAAACATTTTAGGCAGTCTTAATGACAAACACCGTTCGGCGTCATTTGCTATTTTTGTGGTTTGTAACAACGCGTACCGTACATGTTGCTAGTCATACAGATCTTATGTAGGCCTCTAAAGATGTATTTTTACTACGGCTGCGCGTTGCTTTGTGTCTGATGTAGAAACGCTAATAGTGTTTTTATTTTATGAAGCGTGTTCAAACGCGCTTCATATCGTGTCAACGGGCAGGCGTAGTGTAAATAAGCCTAAACCTTAACACTAACCAAAAATCGCTTGATTGTTTTTTTTGCCTGGGCAGCAAATAAATTTCATAATTAGCCCAACAGTCAATTTTTGTCTAAGAAATAATTCTCATTTATTTTAAACCATTTATTTTTTGCTAACTGAAAAGTTTTTAATGTCCCATAGTGTACACATAAGCTAAATCTTCTTTGTGTTGACAACGTATTGGTTTTTGTTCGCCAGTTAGAAAAGTGGGCATTAATATCAGCAAATTATAGCATTTAAATCATGAGATCACATAATGCTCAAATGGTGTATATCAAGTACAGGAGACAGTTCCTACGTTGATACATCGAAAGAGAAAGTTCGCTGGGTTCAAGACTTTCGTCCTTACGGCGACTCAGGCAAGTGTACTTGATTCACTGGAAATATTAGACTTTTAGGATGCTGTTTTAATAATAATGGCAGTAATACAGAGTGCGGCAGAAAAAAGTAGCCCACTAAAGTTTTTTGCTGTTTTCTCAGCAACCGTTTAGCATTTTAATCTGAAAATTCACAGATTTATTTACTAAATTGTTCGACGGCTAAATGCCAAATAAAATTTGATTCCATTGAAAAATGACGAAGTTATAGATTTTTTAACATGACCGCTTACCGATTTTTCAGCGTGAAAAAATGTTCAAGCTACAACACCAGTTCAATAACATCGTTGAAACAAGTCAAACAACACAGTTAACTAATGATCAGATGCCAAAATTCCATTGTCACTGTGAATGTTCGAAGTGTCCACCGACAGC
>Ga0209367_1008569_pt1 | contig 13968 bp, 7 predicted proteins | sample WorMetLIZISLAND2_FD_187412 | JGI IMG/M metagenome (GOLD analysis project Ga0209367, IMG submission 187412) | Marine gutless worms symbiont microbial communities from Max Planck institute for Marine Microbiology, Germany - Olavius geniculatus... ... | reverse complement strand
TAACAGTAACTTTCCATTAAGTGAAGCTTTATCAATTCTGACACCCCTGAGCTGTGAACCAAAATAGAGTTCGTGCATCCAAAGAACTTGTGTCTCACTTGATTAAGATCAACACTGAATACCTTTTGTCGACAATGAGGCGCACATATTCAGCTGCTAAGTTTGAGGTCACTGCAGTCACTGTTGCTAATATCTCACGCCGACCGTGTGTATTATATGAAGTGATTTCAGTACTGTCTGATATAGCGTCGTTTCATGGCCTCTGGCACGATCACGTTGATGATCTGTGTAATGAATGGAAGTCAGGCAAACGAACGTCCCTGTAGGAGCACTGCGCTTAATGCAAGCTGCATTAAACAACTGACGCTGTCAACATCAGCAGGTGTAATAGCTCGTGGCTGTTAAACTGATACGTGACATCACACCTTTAGCGCTCCCGGGCGATGAGATGTGACGCGAAAACTATTCGCTATTCGCTCAATAACCGACCAGTTGACAGCTTATTCTACGGCGGAGCATACATATGCAATAAAACCGAAACAAAACTAAACATATACAACTAAACAAAACTCAATTCCGTCTATAATGGTAACACGTTACATCTGCCGAAAAAAAATAAAACGTAAAAATTATTTTCCGTGCATGGGCGTCTGTGCATATAGTCCAAGTAACATTGTATTTGACTGTCATCCACGGGAAGGAAAGATTTTGGGGGTAAGTTTGTCACTCGAGTCCGCAAATACGGATTCCACATATTTGGCGCCGGTCGACTGAGCTCATACGATGATGCTTCCTGTTCGTCAAATCACTGGCCAATGTTCCGGTTATTATAACGCGCGATAGACAGCAGTCGGTCCTGACACGATGCTGAGCCGGCGGCGAACAACGAAACAAAACAACGCTACTGCCCATCAATGATCATTTTGTGCTGCTACTGTTGCGGCTGGTGCAATCATTTCAGCTGTAATTGATCTCCCTCCGCTTTATGATCGGTTCGTCGCGATTTGTCTGCCAATCAAATCGCCATCTGGCGCTACGTCTCTGATCGCTCGGCGTAGTTGACCATCGACTCGGCTAATGAATTGGCAATACTGAGTCGTGGTTACGGCTGGCCGGTCGGACCCGGCTAATAAAGATAAATGTTAGTCGCTTGACCGTAGATTAGACGGCGTTCCGCTGGCCACCGACCGTCAAGCCGCATTGTCATAACCGAACCTCATGCGATCGATTTTTGCGTCTGCGGCCCGCACTAGAGGCGCTAGCTGTAATCAAATAATCGATGCACACTTGCACTGCCACAGAAAAGGTTTGTTGTTTGTCAACGTGTAATAACTGACGATCTTATCATCTCTGGCATAGTGCCACAGTCAGTGAGGGCGGCTGATGTACATTGTCAACTGCTGCTGCTGCTGCTGCAGCGACGACGACTGCTTAGTTTCCGAGAATGCGCTGTCGCCTTCGGTGCTGCGCGAATTGCTAGTTTAACTTTAACCAGCCGACAGACGTCTGAAACATGTCTGCTTGTTTCTCCCGGCGGCCACTTCAAGTGTACCATATTCGTTGGTTACAAAGCAAAACGATTTCGATGGACCCATTTGCCGTAAAACCATAAAATCGCAAAAAGTAGCCCGCAGCGTTGCAGAATTACTGACAGAGCAAATAAGTTAATAACACAGTAACATGCGTGTATTTGTAAAATAACGTTAGTCAGAATTCGATATTAGAAAAACCGTAAAAGTAATGTGAAAGGTGAATTCATCCAGCTAAGAGACACTCGTTATCGTGTCAAAGAAATATCGGGTTGTACAAGGAAGTAAAAAGCGCATATTGACGAAGTGTAGCACACAAATATTTATTTCGTTAAGCAGTAGAAGATAACACGGAGCAGAAGCAATAAACTCGTTTAAACGAGTAGCAATAGTAATAATAACAGTAATATTCACGACACTGTTTATGGCGCTGTCATCGCACTGCTCCTTCGAGAGTTCACCCGGTTCATTTGGCCAGCAGCACGAGCGCCGGGCGGCCGCTGACCTTGCGACCAGGCAGTCAGCTTGAGCCACAGATTTAGAATTTGCCTAAACTCACCATCGCCAGCTGATGCTTATTTTGCCATCCCATGGAGGGTAGAAGGCTGAGTCGACTTAGCTGGCTGGCTTCGTACTGAGATGGTTCACCTGCCCACAGACAGTCAGTCACCCATCCAAGTACTAACCGGGTCCGCCGTAGAGTAACTTTATTGATTCGACTCAACGCGTTACTGCTACGCCACGCCACCAACAGCGACAGAACGGATTCATTTAAACGATATTTTTTAGTTAAACTAGGATGGAGGCGGTCCGGTGGATCTCTAATGACAGAAACAATCGCTTATAATGACTGTCAGTCGGTTGGCAGTGTAATGTCACAGGACGCCATTGCGACTTAAAAAGACAGAGAGGGAATCTGACATTCCCCCTTTTGACATATTTTCCCGGACTGCCCGAGGAGCAATTTTTTTTCTTCTACGTTGAAATTGCGAATATGTGCGGAGAACGTCAGGGTGGGAAATTGTCCGCCGTCCGGAACTTCCGGAAGGGTTGTAGGCCTATAAGTCAACGGGAATATGTCTATGGGGGAATGTGCTACACTCGACGGACATACAGACGGGCCGGCAGCATGTCAAGTGAAGAGCGACAACGTTAAGCTGACGTCAAGCTACGTCCACGTCTCTGTGTGCGTCTCCGTGTCTTCTGATCTCTGCCCGTCTCCGTCTGTGTCTTTCTTCGTCCGTCCTTCCGTTCGTTGCCGTCGTCTCGTCAATACGGCATAATAGAAACACTTGAGACTGCGCGTTTAGCGTAATCCCGCGCATTGATGGCATTGGCATCTCCGCTGATGACTGAGCTATAGCTGTCAGACTCCGACTGACCGTGACACTCGACGAGCATTGATCACGCCTTTTGACTGTGGGCTGAGCCGGCAACTGGCAAAGCGTTATGATTGAAGTGATTAATTTTGTTCACTAGTATAGGCCTACCAGAGTTTTGTGTATAACCAAAAATAATATAAGGGTGAAATATGAATGTATAATATTGGCATTCTTCTTCTTTGCGTGCTCTACCCTAAGGCAGGTTCCAATGACGATGGCGCCATCCGACCCGGCTCTCTGCTCCTCTCTTTAGCTCTTCGTAACTGATCTTGCTCCATAAGTTGATCCAGCATCTTCTTTTTTGGTTTCCCTCCTGGCCGTTTCCCTTCCATTTTTTCCCTCTAGTACAGTCTTCAGAAGACAGTCATGTCTTAAGACATGTCCTATCCAGTTTGCTTGGCGTTGCTTGGTGACTTGGACCAGAGGACGTTGTTCTTGCACCAGACACAAGACTTCTTCATTTGACGCATGCGACGGGCTTAATCTTGCCGATTTTTTCCATATGTTTAGAACTGCCTTTGGCTTTGTTAGTAACGTGCCTGTCTTATCCTGGATGGCTGTTGTTTTTTGCCATTCTTTTTTGTGCTTAGTTGTTTTATTTTTTGGTAGACTTGGTCATGACGGCCTTGTCTCTGCATTTCTTCCAGCTCATCACACTGTTCCTTCCACCAAGTTTCTCGTGCTTCTTCCGTTATCCTACGGAGTTTATTGTTTAGCTTCCGGTACTGTGTTTGTGTTTCTGTTGTCGTTTGATGTTTCCACTTCCGTTTTTTCCGACAAATATTGGCATTAATATTTACTTTTTCCAACGGCAAGGTTGTGTGATTGCCTCCGTGTATTTATTTTATTTTTATCTGTTAGCTTATAAGCAGGATTGCGGAAAAAGTTACATGCGGATTTGGCTGAAATTTTTACAGAAGGTTAGATTTGGCTAAGCTTAGAGGTGTAAGCTTTTGCTGGTAGTCGGGATCGACATCCGGATCCAGAACCAAATTTTCGTTTTGCACGGAAAATGGCCAACATTTGCAGCGGTGTATTTGTTAAACTTCATCGATTTAGCAGCCCATGATCAATACGTGTTAAATTCGACATTTGACGACAAAATTACACATGATACACGTGGGTGCGTAGGTCGTGTCTAACTATTTGCTGATTGTTAATCGTGTCGAAGAACGCAGATGTGGCGATGACCGTTAGTGAATTAATATCCGCCCGTTCGTTGCGCAACTCGGCTAAACAGTCGGCGACAATTCATCGACAGTGCGGCATCAATGCCGTTAATCTGAACACATATCGGCAACTTTGATCGCTCAATCATCGTCAGTTCTTTCACGGTTATTGATGACGCTGCTGCGTTCAATGGACTGCAGCCGTAGCTGCTGCTTGAAGAGCGCATACGCAGGACCAGCTGAGACGGCGTTGTCCTGCACGTGAACGATGACTGCACAGCGATTGATTGGCGCCACGGAACGTCGTCGCAGACATCGGCCAGATGTCATCCGTCGTAGGAATTATTCTCTGCAGGCGCTGCTAGTTGCACCATAGAACCGATGGACCACCCTGGCGAATACAAACTGCTGACTGCTCGTCTATTGTAGTGGACGGTGCCGCGCCGTTTTCATCCGATGGACTACGCATAGCTCACTTCATTCAATGACAGTAAACTACACTGACAGGCCGACAGACATTGAGAACGGGAGATGGGACGAATGGACGAACAGCAAACAGCTTGTGTAACGAGAGTTGAAAACGTATTATCGTCATTTTTTTAAATTTCTGATTTGTACAATTTCGTGCGGAACGGAAAGAGCAAAGAATAAACGCTGACCGTGGCTTAAATGTTTTTGTAGGGTTTTATCAACTGTCGTCGAAATACATTCCGATTTTCGACAGCAAACAGGTTGTGTGCTATGGCAAGTTTAAGACGGAACGGAATTAGCAATCGTAATGGCGCGGCGGCGGCGGCTGTGTATAGTTTGTGCGTATGCGTCGAATCAGTGGCTCGTCACAAACTTGCGTCTTCCATCATTCGCGACTTGACACGTGCAGTGCGCCGACCGATCGACGCACACACGAGAGTCGCCAACTCGTCTCATCTCAACCCTTGGGACTGCCCGCCGGACTGACTGTCTGTCACACGACATCCCCTGTACCCATCCCGCGTCTGGCGCCCTCTAGTTCATCTTTCAGCGCCGCCGCCAGCCGACACATCATCAGAAATCAACAGGCGTAGCAACGATACCACCGCAACTCACCCCGCCGCTGCATCAAAGAATCCGAAAAAAGAAAAAAGCTCTTGATGTGAAATGTTGAAAAACTGTTTAATGTGTTATTCGATAAAAATGTTTCTTGAAAAATTTGGCAAAAAATGACAAAAATGTTACAAAACGCAGGCCTGATAGGAGCATCACGCGCGGCAGACAGTAGCAACGTTTTGCGACAATACCTATACAGGATTTAGCCACAGGAAAAGGACGACTATAAAACATTATTGCGTTTTTAAACGTAATCACAGTCATAATATTTTTAAATCGTGTTCAATTTTAACGGAGATGTTTTGTGGCATTTTGCAATTAAACATATTTTGGCGTTGAATGACTGAGCGGTTACATTTCAAGAACATAATAGCACACTATCGTTGGGTACACTTTTGCAGTCAGGCGTGACCAAACGAACGACAGCGTATGTGATGACCAAGCGTCGGCCAGCGTGGAATAAATGTTAGAGTGTTTTAGCATTCGCTTATCTCACTGCAGACCGCGGTTTGGTGTACACAGTCTAGTTGCTTGTTGGTGCTTAGACGCCGTTGAACATGTCGTCTGCCAGTCCAAGTACTTTCGCGCCAAATGTGCGTCGGAAGACGAGCTGGTGCTGATACAGCGGGCACGCTACGGACGTATGAACCTGAGCAAGTGCGTCCGCGAGAACTTCGGCTACATCGGCTGTTCAAACGACGTCATCGACATCGTCGACTCTCACTGCTCAGGCCGGCGGGGCTGCAGTCTGCGAGTTCTTGACGAGAACTTCATGAACATGAAGCCGTGTCATGAAGACCTCAAGCTCTATCTGTCGGTCCAGTACTCCTGTGTACAAGGTCAGTTTCACTGCTGCTAGTGTCAGCGTCTGATTGCGAAGATTGACTATGCAATGTAGCGTTTCTGGAATAAAGCGCCATTTCGCCAAAAAAAACTTGCTGGATGCGCACTGTGAACATAATCATTACAAATTCAGTGAACTTACGAAATAATAATTATATGATAATTAAAAGCAGGCGGCTTTTGTGTGTGTCTTAATGCTGTTTTTTGGTTTAAAAAAATTACCGCATCTTTAGCTAGATTTTTGTCTAGGTGATAGTGTTTATACACACGCCTTCTATTTGGTTTATTTATTCATATTCGTTTGTTTGCAAAATCTGGAAGATTGAAAAAGTTTGCGGAGGTAGTCGCTCTTCACTGCAATACAAAATAGTGTGGACAGGAGCAGTGGCGGATCCGGAAATTTTTGGCAGAGAAGGTAAAACTAAAGCGACTAAAAAGATAGGTCACTGAATATAAGATCCGGAGGTCTGTCGCCGGTAAAACTTTGGAATTGCTTTATTTAATTATTGCATATTTTGCAATTTTCATTTAAGCTTGGTTATATAAAAGCAAATTTCAAACTTTCGAATTGCAATGAAATCGTCCGCACGATAAGTGTGTATGTTAGCGCACTAGAGATTTCTTCGAAATAATAGTGCGCTATATAAATGTTTACTTATTGTCATTATTATTTCTGGCTTGTTTCTGGATTCGCCGATGAGCGATGGATAGGTCTATTGAATTCCATCGAGCGACTGCCGAACTCAGAATAATTATTATCGAAACAATAATGATACTCTCGGTGTCTTGACGGAGGACGAAGAAGTATCGGAGATAGGATCGCGACGTTTGCCATACGCAGGCAGACGAGTGCAATGTAATGTAAGATTTTATTTGAAGATGACGCGAGATAAACCGGCTGCTGCTGCTGTCGTGGCTGCCTTTGTATATATTGCATTTCTGATATGTTATTCATGGAGGGAGTGCGCTGCATGGACTAAGATACTATCTAGTGCCTGATTGAGTTCGTCACATGTGATGGCAGACAATAAAAACGCACTGGTCGCTGCCACGCACTGACCACTGGCAGCTGATACGGCGCCGCATTTATACATCAGGGCGTCTAGCCGTTTATCTCGGTACGACTTGGATGGGCCGTTGAGCTGGCAGGCGTGATTAAATAGTTAATGACGTCAAAATAACATATTGGATAAAAGGATTTTGGTAAGATAAGAGGAAAATTCGATTGCGGCATGCGTTTATGGTCCACCTTGGAAGTGCTTGGGGATGGACTCGACCGGAGGTTGAGTTTTATAAACAGTCACCCATCCAAGTAGTAACCGCACCGGGTGTAAAGCAACTTCGTCGTTCAAGACCAAAGCGTTAACAAGTAACCACATTGACGACAGTGGACGATTCTGACCTGCATGGAATATTTAAATATTTATCATTTTTTGTATGAAATAATGGACACGACTGAAAATGCACCGATTAATTGTTTAGTTAGTTTTGACATTAGCGTTTCGATAAATGGTGACACTTTTGCGGTGTAGATAAATGTACAAAAAATAACTGCTTAGGCTTATTCCAAATTTGCTGCTGTGTCTGCCGCTAGTGATTTTCATACATTGTGGAAAACGGGAGGCGGGGAGGGTGACGATTAAGCCTATGTGGTGGTCGTACGTGACTTTTAGTCGGCAGTGCTGAGTATGCACTTATCTCATTGCACTGCACTCGTTCTCCTCTGTGTATAGGTCTCGTACTGTAGTGTAGTTTATGGACAGTCACTAAGCGTCGTACGTGTTGCACGTGTTCGTCCGGCTTGCAGTGATCGCGCCCAAGAACCAAGTCTGTCAGACCGGAAATCCCATTCAGATCACGCAGTCACGTGGCATTCTCGCGAGTCTCGTCGCCGCCGAGACCGGATGTGGGACGGCGCATGCGCCGTGGCAGCTGCGCGCACTGCCCGGTCAACGAATCAACATCACGCTACTCGACTTCTCCTGGGCCACAGTCTCTAACGACGTCTTCTTCCTTCCCGCTTCCGGCATCCACAAGTCGGCGTCGGAAGTCGGACTCGCAGAGGTAAAAATAATACTTCTTGTATACAACTTGCCGCCTTAAACTCTACGAACATCTTGCCACTGCCATGCGCAAGTTAATAAGTAAGTTATTTAGTTAGCAACGCTAAATACCCAGAGAGAAAGCTAAAAGTAAATAAATTGAACAAAACTATCTCTCAGTAGCAGTGGTGGGAAAATTTCGCATCTTTAAAAAAAATTTCACCGGCACACTTTGCGAAAAATTTGCAGGGCATCGTTCTTTTTTGCTCTAAATCGTTGACAATAAGCGTGCAAAGAGCGAAGATGCACAGCTAATTATTCGTTTAATAACTTTTAAGGTAGCCCAGCTTATATAAACGCCGTACTTCAAAGTCACACCACACAGACAGGTAGACGGACGGACAGACGGACAACATACAATGGCATTACCCGTGGCGCCGGTAAGAATGAAAGTATAGGCTTAACGGTCGGGCTGAGATTTCTTCGTTTGTTTATTGTGTCTACTTGTGTCCGTGTAGTTTCCGGCGAACTGTCGCGCGTATGCAGTCATCCGCGAGGCGGACAAGGAAGGAGCGATGACTGTCTGCGGCGGCGGAAGTCGAGCACGAACCGTCTACGTGTCTAAGCTGAACCACGTCGAGCTACAGATGATCACCGACGTCAACAACGTCGCCAACAACTACGTCTTCCTCTTCCTCTATGAAGGTTTTTTTCGTTCGTTTTCAGGGACTTTTTTATAGCGACAGAATATTTCAGGCAGGCGGCAGCTATTGCGACAGACGTTTCCGCTGTCTGGTGTGTCTGTGTCAGTCTGTCAGTTTGTGTTTCACAGTTTTACACTTTTGCATCCTGCTACAGCCGTTTGAACAGAGTTAGATGCCATTTGCTTAGTATGATTAAGCTGATGTAATAGGCCTATTTGGAATGTATAGCGTTAGTGATATGGTTAGGTTTAGCTATAGCGGGACAGCTTCTATATTTAAGTAGGTGAACTACTTGAACGAATGACATGACGCGTGCACGTGAGTAAGTTGACAAAAGTCTGCGTGGAGCAGGTGATGAAATGTTGATGAGCTCACATCTGCCTATCAGTCTAATCATCTCTGACACAGAGCAGCCACTTGCGACAGATACTGATGCTGCTGTGTCCCGGTGACGCTTGGTCACGCCTCCGTAGGAGTCTACCGGGTTATAAATCATTGAAAAACGCACGTCACTCTGTTACTACTTCAAGCATTATTGAAACAGCCTCATCGGCCCTGCAGTCGCCACCCAGCTCACGTAGCAGACCCTTCGCCTCGGATGCGACGGGCTTAATCTTGCCGATTTTTTGCTCTATAAAAATCTACTTACTTATTTGCTTACTTGCCCCATTCCTGCAGCTGTTGCTAGTCTTGCAGTTGAGTTTCATATTCAGCTAATCTTGACAGCGACATCACAAGATCTGACTCCTTGACTCGTTACTCTCGACGGAATATTCTCATTACGAGTGCTTACAAAATAAGCCGTCAAAAAAAACGTAGCCTATTCAGTTCAGATGCTTGCCTTCATATCTCATACATGCGCTGCGAAGGATAAGATCGCTTTTTCGTGACATTTTGAGCAGATGAATTCTGAGGACAACAACGCAATTAAACTTTGTGTTTTGTGGTTTTATTTTTGAGTAATCGCCATTTTACCTAGTAACGATAACTTGTTTTAATGTGAACTTATAAGTTAGTGAATTTGCTACATATGGTGTTTTTTATTTGTCTGTCTCAGTCAGTCTGTCTCTCTGTTTGTCTTTCTTTAAACGAATACCGATAGATTGTCAGATTCAAGGGAAGCGGCCCCTTATTGACGAAATGCATTTTAAAAATGGTGAAAATTTTGCACAAAATTTTATCAATTTTGCATTTTAAAAATTTTTATAGGTAGGGGCAAAGCCCTATTTTCAGGCCCAACTTTTTTCCGACCCCCCCCCTCTTATTCTCAAGTTGAGGATCCCCACTAGATCATTAAACGTGTTCATTAAGCGCAGCGCCTTTAACTTCATAGCAACAGTTCTGGATGTTGCTGCAGAACTCGTCTTTTTGACTATGTCGCGCGCGTATAATAATAGCATACTAATTAAACGCCACACATTTCTGCGAGGCGTGTTGCAGTGATGGTGTGCGTGTGTAAAATGTGTACACGGTGTTTCATAAAAAGGACCCCTTTTTGTTTTGTCCATAATTCACTCAAATGATGATCAATTTACATAAAATTTGTACCAGTTGTAGCTAAAGAAATATTAATTCAAAATATTGCAACAAAATATGGCAGTTGATTAAATATTCTTTGCTAGTCTTGACGTAATGCTGACGTCATAATGTGTAACGGGTACAAACTGGATAGTCTTATCTGATGCTGTCAGTTGCTAACTTGCTACATTGGTTAAAAATCTGGTTCATTCATGACAAATTGTTGAAGTTTTACAGTTACAGTTACAAAAATATGCAAAGCAATGGCATTTATGTGTCTGTGGGGATAGTTGGACTTTTACGCGTTTGAGCAAGACAGTGCACTTGCACACCGAGCTTGCAAAATGGTTGCATTTTTGGATCGCAAGACGCCTGATTCCATGTTCCAGTGTTGCTTGATGCTGACACGATAAACATTTTTCATTAGCGAACCAGATTAAACTCACCATCGAAGCAGGGTAGCAACAAACAGCACCAGTTGAGACTATCCAGTTTGTACCCGTGACACATTATGACGTCAGTACGTCAGGACTAGCAAAGAATATTTAATCAACTGCCATATTTTGTTGCAATATTTTGAACTGGTATTTCTTCAGCCACAACTGGTACAAATTTTGTGTAAATTGATCATCATTTGAGTGAATTATGAAAAAAACAAAAGGGGTCTTATTTATGAAACATCAGTGTATAAATTTGCAGCAATCGGCTGTCCTGACGTAGAGGCGCCCGTCGGTGGCTGGATACAACGCACTGAACAGACCGTGCTGATGGGCTGTTCACACTCGTCGGACACTTGGCAACTTTACTGCCAAGACTTCGTCTGGATCGGACAGATGCGCAATTGCTCAGCACCAGCAGGTCTGTCCATGGACTACTACATAATCTAGATGTCCGTGGTCTTTCCGTCGTCCAGCGGCGTCGTCGGTTAAGTAAGTGAATAGTGAGGGAGGGCAGAAAATTGCATCCAGCTGCAAATTTCCCACAGAGTTCTGACAGACAGCTGTGCTGTTTCGATAAATATTATGAGTGCTCAAATGTTAAACTTTACTCTTAAATTTTTTAAAAATAGTAGATTTGTGCCCCAATTTTTGCATTTTCGAAAAAAATCTTCTGACAAGAAGAAAATTTTCCGATACTCGACAGGCTGAAAAAAAATTAAGGTGGAGCAGTTGCCCCTCGCCACTACGCCACTGGATTTCGTGCAACACGCGTTCCTTATGCAGGCTGAAAGTTTGGAAGTTTAAAATGTAAAAGGTATGTAGGAACAGTGTCAGAGCTACGGAGCGTCATCTTTCGCAAAGAATCGCACATTAATAATAATAATAATAATGAGGGTGATTATTTTGTCAGACAAAGGTACAGTCGTTCCGGCACTGATCCCAGGAAATGCAGGAAAACTTCTTAGACGATTATTGGTGCTAAACAGAATTGCTTCGGATTTATCTGCATTGCTGCTAGGTACCGCGACACAGGTGAACGCACTCTGTCGTAGGCCTAACCAGGCAAGCAGGTACACGATTTATCTACTCCCGGAGGGATGAAAGGCTGAACTGTCTTAGGTAGTTGGTTATCGAGATGATTTACCTTATGGAGTCATTCATCCAAGTGATAACCGGGACCGACATAAAACAATTCGTTGATCGCGACCAACGCGTTAACAACACGGAAAACACGGAAAAGGAAAGATAAAAAGTGAGTTAATTTGAACTTTCTTCTCATGCTGCATGAGTAGGCCATGTTTTATTGTACATTGTTTTTTTTCCATTTTTCAGAAAAATTCGAAAAATTAGAAGATGACGCAGACTATTCAACAACAGAAGTAAATTTTCCTTCAGGTAAAATATCACGTGATTATTGTATTAAACTGGTAAATAGTTGTAGTAATGCTAATTAAGCTCTTTAAAAAAATCTAGAGTGAAAAAAAAACATTTTCCTACCGCAGCGTAAACCAGCCATCACAGCGCTCCCGAGTAACGGCATAATAAACTGGACTTTAAAATGTGATTTGCATTTGGGGATTTATCTTTATTTTTACCACTCTTGGCTCATCAGTGCTCTAGAACAGGAAAATAAATAGCCTACATGATTTCGTCGGGCATTTTTCTCACGATGTAGTTTTAATAGCATCTTCGTTGTCTGTTATTACATTTTGACAAGTTTGTGGCACTGAGAAATGTTCGTGTATTATCATTCTGTAGGAATGCTGGTCGTAATAGTGTTGGCAATGGCGCTCTTTGTTGGACTGTTCATACTTGTGGCTGGCGTTCTCTGTCTAACCAGGTACAGGCACACTAAGTCTTTTTCACGTTTACTTCTTAAATGTCTAATAATGCTTGCTATCGATTATCGAAACAGCAGGTTCGTGTGGGTTATTGACTGGTGCAGAAGATCGGAAAACGCATAGTCGACATCACGGAGGACAGCATCGAGAAAAAGCTTTCTTGTTTCAAAGCCTGTCAGTGACTCTTCAAAACGGGAAACGCGGTTTCATTTATTAGCATCTTTTCTGTCCGATCATCCCACCGTTGCAGTCATGAACTGTCTTTAGTTTTCTTCCCTTCGTAACTGAGTACTGAGTCCGATTGTCTTCAAAATAATTAATAATAACTCCTCTGCATCGCTACGAATTTTTTCATCATTGGTGTGCTTGACTATATGACCAATAGGCTTCTAGCATTTCATTTTTCAACGACCTGTCCCGAAGACTGACAGATGTTTCAGGAAACTCACGTGAAACGATAGGCACTGTCCTTAACAGGTCTCTTTTTCAGTTTCGGTATTCTTTTGTAATTGACCTTTGAAGATTTTGCTTCTAAAATTCTGATTACAATAATTTCACGAACGCGAAAAACTGCATCCCAGCTACGATATAGCAGTGGATTTAGTCAGCAAAACAGTGTCACGTTTTTTATTCAGCGTTTAAAGGCTGTCTTTGAAAATGTTCTGTTTTGGCCGACCGCGTACATTGTACTTACGGTTGAGACATTGTATAAGATTGTTTCTCTGTTTGCACTAAACGGTACATGGTCACGATGGTACCGTTGTATAGGGAAATGACGAGTTGCTTGTCAATACTCAATAGTAGGCCTAATTACACTGTGTCTCAAAAAGCATCCCCGACATTTTCGTGAAAACCAATTATATCAGATTTTGATAATTTTTGGTACGAATATTTCTGACAGAACTTGCCGTCAAATGGCCATTCAGTTTCCCACCTCACCCAACGTTTGTTTCTGCCCTGCCTGGGAAAAACGCAACCAGAAAAAATATCACTTTTTATCCAATGCGATATGATTGCTTGATTAACATAACGCGTAAAACACTTATGGTTCACATTTCTGACACTCTGGCTGACATTTCATCCAATTGTCCATTTTTCAACTGCTTGTAGTAAAATTGCTTGAAGTGTTGGCCCACTATGTGAACACAGACAAAGAGACGCTTTCTCCACTCATTGACAGCAGTATATATCGATAAAGTTCTGCTCCAGACCAATCCAGGCTGTACCAGTCGCTTCTTGATTTCACAAACATTCCTAAACTACATCTGTTAGACACACTGCTGCATGACAGTCAAACCTTGTAATAGACCGGCTGTTGGGGCCTATAGATTAGGATAGATGAAATTTATCGACTTTTTTCAAAGTTTTCAAAGACCAAAGTTTACTTATATAATAAATTATATACTGAATGACC
>Ga0209367_1008567_pt1 | contig 13969 bp, 8 predicted proteins | sample WorMetLIZISLAND2_FD_187412 | JGI IMG/M metagenome (GOLD analysis project Ga0209367, IMG submission 187412) | Marine gutless worms symbiont microbial communities from Max Planck institute for Marine Microbiology, Germany - Olavius geniculatus... ... | reverse complement strand
ACTCTATCTTATACACAGCCAAAGTTATGATCGTTTAAAGAATTGCTTAATTTTCCCCATAGGCGCCATTGTATTTTTTTCGATTTTTGCGAATAAATACGTTAAATATTAATTTCAAATTTTTTAACCCCCAAAAGGCACATCCTTGCACGAGACCGCGTCGTTTGAGCCATTGCACGCAAAAATCCGCCGAAGGGTCTGACCTGTAGGTGAGTTTCTGAAAAAAAGGTATATGGCTACAAAAATTTTTGTGTATATTTCACCCATTTGCCGGGAAGCCCCCCTTGGAGGGTTATACATGAAATTTTGCATGAGGGGTCATCTCGCCGACATAATCAACCATGCCAAATTTTATTTCAATCAGGTCAGGGGTTTTGATTCTGTGGGGGGTCGAATTTTTGGCTTTCCCATAAGAAAGAGAAGTCGCCGTTAACACAGGGCTTGAACTACCGTTCAGCCTGTGATGTTTAGTGATCGTACATTTGTATTGCTGCACTGTGTTTCCAGACGCCGGCGGAGCTAGACGTTCTGCGTGCAGTGTCCACTGCTATTCACTGCAAAAATTATTCAGCGGTTGAACTTTACCTCAGTGAAGGTGGAGACCCTGATGGCTTCTATGGCATGACATTACTTGGTAAGAATTTATGAATGTTTTGTTTCTACCTGATACCAATAATTAAAAAATGTGCTCTTTTGTGGCAACATCCAGTGAATCATATCATGTTACTGGTAATTGGCAGGATGTCTGCTTGCTTATGCAGCTGAGCAACGTGGGTCATCATGCTTAGTACGAGACAGTTGCTATTGCTTTTACTCTAGAGCAGGATTTTGAGTCCCAGGTGAAGTACTTCTAGTGTAATAATCATGTGAGTCTGGTATGCGGGTCTTTATTAGCATTTGTGTAGAAAGACTTAGTTATTTTAACTTTTGAACAACTTACTTCAGATTTTAGGTTTATTAGTTGACTGGTTTGTTAATTTTTTGGTATAGCAGTAAGTTTTAGCACATTAAAATTCTCATATTGTACTGTTTCTGTATGTTAGTCTAGTCTAGTGGTGAATGTGAAACTGAAACAGCTCAGGCAGTCGACGCTGGCAGTATTGAAATAGCCAAGCTGCTGTTAGACAGTGGAGCTGATCCAAATGCATATGGCAGAAGCAGCAAGTTTCCTCTGTATCTGGCTGCGAAGAATCAAAGTCCTGATTCTGTTGACATCTTGAAACTTCTGATCGAACGTAGAGCTGAGGTCAACTTGAAATATGTAAACGGTATGTTTTAGTGCAGCCATTCTCACAAATTAACTTTTGAATTATTTATCATCTGTTATGAAAACAGAAACTATTTTTGTGTACCCGGTACTTGTCTGTTTTCACGATTGACTTAACAAGGTGTTATAGTATTGTCATTGTAACTTCATAACATCCCTGTAGCTGTTACTTTATTTCAAGAAATTTAAATATGATGCAGTACAGTGTGCACAGTTTGCTATGATTAGCAGTTGTGATTTATTCTATGCCCAGGTTTCAGTTTTTAATCTTCTGGTTGGACACAATTCCAAAGGACTGCCATTCTGAGGGGCTGCCAAAAACACGTTTTAGACAACAATGAAACTGTGCTTATTAAATGCTAAACTAACTCCAACTTTGACCTTAGCCCATCTAGTCAAAAAAAGTGTTTGAACATTATTGCACTTTCTGCGATGCATGAAGCAGCAATTTTGGAAACCGTGTGTCACCCTGTAGTTTTTAAAGATCCATGGACACCAAAATTAACGTATATCTTTTGTCCATTTTTCTAAAAGTTTTAAGATGTTGTGATAACTTTGACAGTAATATCAGCGCCCAGCATTTTGTCAACATGGAGAAATTTACCTTTGAAATCGACGATCTACGAAAATCACGTAGAAAAATGCGCCACTATATTGGCATGTAGGCGCCCCCGGTGATGTCATCACGCTAGCCAATAGACATGAATATTAATGACCTAGCCTAGAGTGATGAGTGACGTTACCGGCTAGGCCATTAATATTCATGATGTCTTTGAGCTAGGGTCATGACGTCAACGGAGGAACTGGTGAATTAAAATTTTTCGCCTAGCGTAACGTAATGCCGCATTTTGTTTGAAATTGCCCATCAGTTTTGTATATTTATGAAGCTCAAATCGACATATTATATATATATATATGTGAGGTTAGATGTCTAATTTAAATCTGCATCAATTGCGCGAGTGAGTTTGACCGTCGCCATGGACCTTTAAGAGAACATATCTGGTGGGTTTAGCAGCGGCTTGTACACAACTGCTACTGATGTACAGTATGCTAGCATTCTGTGTTTTCTGCTTCAGTCTGGATGTCTATGGCATCAGGCTGATTTGCTATACTGACTCTAGTTACTCCATCTCTGTAGGTGCACTGGCTGGCCCTCCAGACACTGCAAATTCAGCCCAGTGCATAGCAGACAATAAGACTGCTCTGGGCACACCCTGGCAGGGCTAATAGCTGTGGGAGAGGATACATGGCAGTAGTGTGGTTAATGATGCTACCGCCAGTGCTGCCTCATGTTCATTCCCTGCTCCATTAGCATTGCACCTGGTGACCCTGCTGTGTCAATGAGAGATGTCTGGCTGGTATTGCATTAGAGCTGTATGCCAGTGTATTTCCTCTCAGTAGTGCTGTCTGCTGCAAGGCGCTAGCAGCCATGATTTTAGCCACTACAGTCTTAGAACATGTCACAGCAAGGGAGCTCGTCTTAAGTTGAAATGCCAACTTTGTGGCTATCAATGAGGATTGCAGTTGGAAAATGCTGACTTTGCTTGAAAGTTTGCATATTGTGGCTGTTGTACTGGATTTAATCAGAGTCAAACTATCAGTTGGTCATTAACTTAGTAAAAATTGTAGCAATAGTTCGGTACTGAAAAAACTAATCATTGATCGCTACACATTGTCCCTAAAAAACGTTCCACTTTGTCGTTTTGCTTATCTTCGCTAAATATTAATCCATTTTTAGAATTCTTTCACTGGCACATACTGCGGACAATTAGCAATAAAGTAGTTGTTAAATATCTCACCACACTTTACCTGTGTTGCTGCACTACCATGTGAAACATAAATGTTCAAAAATCACTAAAATCAATATAATACATATGCAAAAATCATTTTCTGAAACAATTTTTACTAATTATAATACAAAAAGTAAATTATGTTTGGTTTTAGATACATTTCTGATGTTCATAAGCAAAAGCAGTGATATTGTCGTAAATAATAATTTTTAATGTACTGACGATATACCGGTGATGTAATGTGCCATTTAGCAGTGGAGACAAGGCTCTGATTAAGAACTTGTACCGGTTCAAAAATACAGTTTTCGGAGAGTACTGGCAGAATGTATAAAGATAAATTGCAAGAGTTGAAGAGGAGTGGGATTGTTATTAACAGAAATTTGGGAAACATGCAGCACTGACCAAAGGCATGAAACCAGCAGACTGAAGCATACATGTATTGAAGAGAATGTGACTACTGTGGATGAAATGGTAGGCTTACTAAACCACAAAGGCCAAAAACAGACATATCATTCAATGCGCTAGATATCCAATGAAACGGATCTAACAAAGTGTAGTATCGTACAGATCATTCACTGCATTTTTAGTCAGAAGTGTATTTTGTTTATCAACACGCTTGTTGTCTATTATTGTTATTTTTTCTTGCATTTATATTTCACAAGGTAGTGTAGCGACACAGTTAATGTGCGGCAGGATGTTCAATAATCACTTTATTGCTAATTGTGCACAGAATGCACCAGTGAAAAAATATTGAAAATCGGTTAATATTCGATGAAGATATAGACAATCAGAAAGTGGGACGTTTTTTGGGACACAGTGTATGTGTATACTGTTGTTTGGCAGGCAACACAGCCCTGTTGGAGTCAGTATGGGTGAATGATGTGAATAAAGCTGCAGTGTTGGTAAATGCTGGCGCTAACGTGCTTGAGTCTAACAATGGCGGTGATACTGTACTGCATATCAGTGCGCTCAAAGGCAACGCCGATATGACCGCAGTTGGTATTTTCAGCTACTCATATTATTAACAGTTTATGTGCACTGTGCTGTTGTGTTAATTAATTAATCGGTGAATTGTTTCAAAAATTAATCTTAATTTTTTTATTAATTAAAATTTTATTAAAATTTTGGACTAAATTTTGTTTCATTTTTGGACTTATTAAAGCCTGAAATGAGTGTAAGTTAATTTTATTATCTGTGGACTGTGGAGCATGTTATCAAGATTATACTTATACAGAGTTAGTTTAACAGTCTGCAATTTGCATACTGGATCATCATTATCAGTTATCATCATCACTTTATCAGTTCGGTTTTAGTTTGTAAAAAATAACCACAACCAGTAGTTGAATTCTGCAGTTTTCATGGGATTCCGATTGACTACAAAAATTAATTGAAAGTAGTCGATTTATTTCGATTAATTTGTAAAGATAATTTAGAAGTTAATTTAGTTTTATTAATACCAGCCCTAGAATGTGTCATGCACATATCTCATTACGTTGCTGACAGCTGCTGATCAAGGCCGGATGTCCAGTCAACGTGATCAAACATCGAGGTCGTGGCAAGGTGCCGGAATTTGGAATCCAGCCGCTGCATTTGACCACGTATGGCGGTGGTTGTCCGGACGTGGCACGAGCTCTGCTAGAGGCCGGTGCTGCAGTCAACGCTGCCGAGAGCAATGGTCGGACAACACTTCACCATGCGGCAATCCGCAATGCATACCGAGTTGTCAATGTTCTGCTTGAGTACCATTGCGATCTCGATCCCATCAGGTTATTCCTTCTTGTTGAACATTATATGTGTATTTTACTTTTTTTTTGCTGAAAGATTATTATCTGACTTTTGAATACATTATACTGCAAAAGTTGTATGTCACTTTAGGATGACAGCTGCTTGATTAGTTTAATTGTCTGGATCATCTTGGTGGTGACGAATTTATATCATATGGGATTTTGGCTGTCAAATCAGTCATTAATGTAACAGAATCTCCATACTGCTAATATTGGTTTGATTTTTAACTTGTAATCAGTGCAATCACAATGCATTATCTTAGTTGTAGCAAGATTTTTGCAGACCTTTTTATCGATCAGCCACAAGTAATTTTTCTCTGCTTTGTCTCTTTTGGTTTGGCCATGACTATTCCTAAAAGATCCGGCCTAACTTGGAGCAATTCTCGAATATTGGCCACTTATTCCAAAACCGAGTGTGTACAGGTGATACATATTAGATAGTTTTCTCCCATGCTGGTCTTAGTGCTGCTGCACTTGACATCATTCTGATGAACTCGTTCTGTCTGTCGTTTTTCCAGCACTGAGAATGGCGAGCACAAGACGCCGTTGATGAAAGCCATTGACGCTGGTCACACGGCGGTCGTCAAGCGTCTGCTGGCTGCCGGCGCCCGGCTCGACACGTTCGATGTCTGGGGCACCACGCCGCTGATTGCTGCCATCTTCACGGGCAAGCCGGAGATCACCAAGCTGCTGATACAGGGCGGCTGTGACGTCGACGAGAGTATGCCAAACGACCGCAAGTTCACCCCACTGCGAGCATCACTTCGCCACCCGCCGCACATCACCCTGATGCTCGTCATCGTTGGCTGCAAGGTGGAGTCAGACATTCGAGACTACTTCCGCGCCCAGCTTCGACTTCCAATCTCCCAGCACACGGTGATATTCCAGCGGCTGCTTGACGCGACCTGTCAGCCGACCCCACTGGCGATTCAGTGCCGCTACCTCGTACGCCGACTTCTTGGTTTCCTCCTTGTGCGTGAACGACGGCGTGATCGAGAGGTATTGGTGGATAAACTGGACTCTCTGTGTAGGAGTGGAATTCCGCGTCGGGTATGTGACTTCATCATGTGCAGTGAGCTTGATCAGGTGCTCCTTACCTTTCCATACAAACAGTAATGACGTGCTTTGTGAGCCACCGGTGCTGTACAGCATTGTTGTAATATCTATATATCACTGCTTATTTGGTTTTATAGCATAATGGTTGTGTTTTGTTTTAACGACATTTTCTGTTTTCTTTCAGCCTGACTTTGGTACATGTTAAGGGATGTTTGTGAAACTTTTCTTTATGAGATGTTTCTTAAATCAGTATTGTGCCGTACTGCATTTTTTAAACGCTGTTAAAATTAACTTAGAATGAAAGATCACTAAAATTTGCCGTATTGCTGACCAGTGTGCTCACATATTAGTGAGATATGTGTTTGATCATTTCTTGGAATCTGCTTTTGTTGCTCTATGGTCCAGATCGTGAAGGTTGTCTCTAAACTTTAGTCCTTAATTTTGGCATTGTTTTTCTATCATCTTGACAGCTAGTGAGCAGCGTAATACATGTGACTGGTATTATGCGAGTGCCTTAGCGTGCTGTGGTATTTATTGCTTTGACAATCGATCTCTGTATTCTCCGATCATTGTTTTGTAGTGCTAATTGAATTTTAGTGGTTTTGTGTTTATTAACATCTGTTTTTGCTATTTTCACTTATTTGCTGTTTGTACTTAATTTTTGTTGTTGTGTTACTGCTTGTTCACACTCAGCTTTCAAGTGTAGTTGTTAATTCTGTTGTGTGACATGTTTTGATGTGAAGTTCTTTTTTTGTTTTCACGTTTTGTCTGTGAGACTTAGTCTGATTTCGTTGTTGTTTGTGATGAACGATGAAGTCTTGTTGGCTGCAGACGCTGGTAAAAACAATCAAGCTAGGAAGACGACTGGCTGTTTTGACCGACATTGGCTTCTCGTAGTCTTTAAAAAAACTCCCGAAATTGATGAAGTTAAAGATTTCATATTGATGTTCTGTTGCAAGTGTTTACTTTATCAAGACTTGCTCTTTTGTTGGGGAACTTGTGAGAACACAAAGGCAATTTGCCTGAGATGCATTGCAATGGCGTCGTCGGTTAAAAAAGTAGTTGGGGCAGGAAGTTTTAATTTTCTGACAAGCACTGAAAATGTCCGAAAGACCGCTGCAAATTTCCGATTATGGGTGATCAAAATTTCAATTTTCCCTCTGAATTTCCCCAAAATGAGGGTTTTCAGCTTTAAATTTTGCATTTTTGAACAAAGATTTCACAGCAAGAAGATTTTCTGACAATTTTCCGACAGCCCAAAACATAGGGGGGAGGCAATTGTCCACCTCTTTCTCCATTATATGACACCACTGCTATGATGTGCAGACTTTTCCAGCAATTTTCAACTTTCAACTTAACTGGTGTGTTTTTGTAGCTTATTTCTAAATCAACCCAACACGTTTGATGAACTTTTTTGTATCATTTCGTTAAAGACTGGTAGATAGTTGTGTCGAATTTATAGTAAATGGCCTGCTGTTTGGGTTTAAACTGTAATGGGTTTTCGACACATATTTGTATTAGATGCATTTGTTGTATAGAGAAATAGGCTTCTTTGTAGTGGCATTTGTTTTTGATGTGGATTTCTGCACTGCTGCTTTTCATAACTTTCAAATTTTCTGTCATAGACTAAGCTAATGCTTGTCTAGTCATGTGTGATGTGGGCATTTAAGTTGTGCATTTTCTTTTTTGAAGGTACCTATTCTCTTTCTCTCTTTTCATTGCTGTTGTTGTAAATTTCATGCGCAACAAATTATTTATGTGGCCTGCAAATGAGATGGAACATAATCTTATTGGTCATAATTATATTCATTACTCCTATGATTACTATGATATGATTACTCCTGTGATGATTAACGTAACTTTATTGTTAGTGTTTGCATGAATTGCATAATTTAAGGTTCCTACAGATCAGGGAAAAACTGGAAAAGTCAGGAAATTTGTGTGGTCAGGGAAAAGTCAGGGAAAAATATTATTATGGAAAAGTCAGGGAAAATGATCTTGGATCATGCAGACTGCAGATAACTGTGATTTTTTTGTATCTCCATATATTAACAAGAAATTTGAGCTAATGCTCACGAGACGCGCAAAAGCCTATAGCAGTTCTGGTTCAGTAGTTTAGCTGAAAATTGAGGTATTCACGCTGAGTTAATATACAAATACCAAATTCTCTATCTGGATCACATAACGATAGTTCCATGGCGCCACCTTGTGAATGACATAGACTTGTGTCGCAGCCCAAAATCGCAAAATAAATCCATAAAACCCCCTATTTTGGTGTTAAAAGTCATTTAAGGTCATTGGATTTGGTGCCAATCGAGAGCCAGTGTACGACTTCCTATTAGTGATTAATAGTAACCTAGGCCCTATCTCGCACCGTTACTGAGATACAGCGACTTATTGGCTAAAAATCGCAAATTATGCCCACCCCCTCTCATTTAGCACCCTCGTTCGGGGTGACCCCCTTCAAATTTATGGAAATTTATGGAAAAGCTTTACGGTTCTTGAAACTAGAGTCTTCCAGGCAGCTGAGGTTGAAGATTTGGTGATTCTAGTTTGTACCGTTTTTGACTGATCCACCCGTGTGACGGACAGACGGACAGGCAGAATTGCGATGGCTAAGACGCACTGAAAGCAGTAGCTGCTTTCGCGCATAAAAAGCAGGCAAATTTGCGGTTTCCATTGATCGTACAAAAGCTAGAAGTGTTTCAGCTTCAGAGGGCTTCTCCCCACTGACCCCCCGATCAGAGCCTCTGTCGTTTGCGTATTGCTCCATTAATACGGTTTCATTACCTTATGATATAGTGTACCATTTCTGTCATTTGTGCGATAGTGTTATTGTTTCGATAAGGTCAGGGAAATTGTCATTCCATGACTGGAAAAGTCGGGGAGTTTTGCTACAGAAGATCTGTAGGAACTCTGATAACTGTGTAATACCTGCTGCCGATAGTTGTAAAATGTGTGACTGTGTGTTCAGTTATTTTGTGACATAAACGGACATCTGAAGTTAGTAATTTTGTCAGAAGCAAGTGCTGTATACATGCAAGCATGAATGAAAGTAGGTTGCAGTTACAGATTGAATTAACTAGTAAGTTTTGACCCGTTTACCTAGCAAAGGAGAGGCAAACTGTCACTGGCCAGCACTCGTGCCATGCAGAAAATGAGAAAGTAAGTAGTCCATTTATTTATCTGAAATTTTCCGTAGATAGCAAGCAATCCCTCATTCGACGACTATGCTAACCCAAATCTGATGGCGTTTTCTTTGCAGTAGATCGTTGACGTTATGCACGCAGAGTCCAGATACGGGTGTAAGCAGTGGCACAGCCAGAAATTTCAATTGGGAGGACCTCGTATCCCTTCCCCTCCCGTTCCCTCTCTCGTCCCTCCCCTCCTTTTCCCTCTCTTTTTACCCTTTTTTCCTTTCTTCTGTCCTGTTTTCTTCCCCTCCCTTCCCGTAGAAGTAGGACCCCCAAAGATCCAGCTGTGAAGGCTCCCCAGTGCAGTCTGGGACAGAACCGCAGCCGAAATCGAATTTGGTGCATTTTAACTTTAAAAGATAAGATCTGATGGCAACAATTTTAATTATTTTCCCGAGAATAAACTGAAAAATTGGAAAATTTAGTGCTTATGTTTCGTCTGGAGAATTGGGAGGGCCTAGGCCCCCTTCTTCTTCGGCATATGGTCGAACTTCAACAAGTTGAAGACTGACGTACAGTAGTGGTTGTGGACATGCGGGCAGTGCTGAGTGCGTAAAAACTATATAGGATGTCCAGGTGCAGAACTAAGTGCTAATTAAAATAGAGATGTGTCTCTGGCTCCTCGCGGAAGGGTCGCGACTCCCTTTCACCAGAATCGGTGGAGTACCGCATATTCCATGGCATATCCTATGTCAAATCTCTAGGGTTGAGCAGACTGCTAAGTATACTGTGTACGCCGCTGGATGTAGGAACTTTATGTTGGCCAACACATATGATTATGATCACCGTATTTAGTGTCGCAACAGATAAGAGTAAAAAGTGGTTCTATTTGTAGTTTTCCGAGCTTCTTTGTGGTAGGCTAACTTCTGCTTGCGAGGTCTTTTAAATTTCACAACAATTTTTTTTGTATTTTTAATTCAGTATAATACAGGAACACCTAAAATGCTGCATAAAAACTACAGATAGCTGTTTTTTTTTCTGCTGTGCATCACTGCGGCACTGTGATTGAAATTGGTAATCTGCTCAGCCCTAGAGATTTGACATGTAGAATATGCCATAGAATATGCAACGATATGTGTTAAACTTCTATATATATATTTTTTTATTGATAGTATTAAGCTCGGGGGAGAGGTACCTCAATTGACAGCTTTTGGTCTATTAAACTGTCATTTTACACTGATATCTGTGTGATAGAAACGCCGCAAGGTGCAAGAAGTATATTTTGCAGAAATTGTAAGGTTTGAAGACAGTAACGTAGTTGTACCGTTTCAGAGACGCCCCCACAGTTATAACGTATTGAGAGGGGGTGTGTCAGTGAGGTGTATGGGTGTATAAAATGCGAAATGCATTACTGCCATTGTACGAAATCGACAGCATTTATTGAAGTGCAAAATAAACATGCAAATAAAAACGTTACCCATTTGTATTGCACAGATCTGGTACTCAGTGATTGGCAGCATCATGTTGCAAATTCTAGTTATTTGTTTACAAATTGATATTAGTTTTTTTGTTGTTGCAAAAATGTTGGGTCTGCCGCATTTTATCCCCGGAGAACGTTTTCGGGTACTTAGGTCAGTTAGGATTAGGGTTAGGGTTAGGGTTAAGGGTCAGTGGTTAGGGTTTGTGCCAGTGTTCATTTATGAGAAATTGTCCGAAATTGTTTGGTAAAGCTAGGTATGCTAGGTATCCGAAAATGCTCTCCAGGGAAAAATGCAACAGACCTAAATGTTGTAGTTCTGGCTTGCAGAAATATTGTATAGTCAGTCTTTTTGGGGGTTGGATAAAAAGTTAGGGTTTAATATCAATAAAAATGAGTTTTTACTTTTGCATCAGGTGCAAGGCCATAAATTAAAATTTAAGTAGAATCTAGTTTTACTCATACATTGGAAAGTTTGTTTTTTAATAGGTTGTGCAAAGATTGGAGCTGTTTGCTAAAAGTGAAGCTTACTGTTATATGATTAAATAGATTAATGTTTATTAATGTTCAAGAATAAACGTAATTGTTACTTGTGAGAAAATTGAAAAGTTTTATTTATTCAAAGCTTTTAGCCATGTCTGATACCACAGGCAGAAGGCCCATGGTGGCATCTGGTAAATCTAGCAAACTAAGGTGCAGTTATCATCTTTCGTATAAGAGTATCAAAAATAGTACTGGGCATTATTTATACTTTTATTTAGTGACATTATGTACGACATTTGATGCAATCTTTGTCTTGACAGATTACAAAATCAACCATGGGCAGTGCAGTGGAGTCGACTGATGATAAAGTGAAGCAGAAAGTTTTGAACAGAATTGAATTGAAATGTCTTGAAATGAAAGAGCTGATGCTGTCACAGAGGTTATGACAGTTTACTGTTTGTTACTGAGTGAGTTATATATATATTGTTGCGTCATGCAACAAAGCTGGAATGTGCTATTGGCATCAACTGTATCTGTAGTTCATTTTATATTAATTCATCACTAGTGGTATGTGTCACATGTTTTATGCTCTGACTCTGTAATGAAAATACACATAAGCTGAGCTGAAGAAAACACAAAAACCTAAATCTGTGACAGTCGTAGTTGAAACAAACAAAAAGAAAAACAAATTAAGACAAAGACACTATTCCTATGGATTTACCTGTAAAAACTGTCACTTAATAAATGATTACTTACTTACTTACTTACTTATGATAGTGCAGTGTGCATGCGATTTTGCACTGTGTGATACCATGCAATAACAGCACTGCTTAACATGTGCTCATTGCTGATTAATATTTGGTTATTTTGGTGATTAGTGATTTTGGGTAACTGATGCGTTTCATGCACCATGATGTTTAAATTTTCATCTGATTCACCATTACCACCAGCATAAGATTCTTATGCTGATGGCATGACTGGGCATAGGCTTTCACCATATAAAGCTCGCTGTCTTTACTGAATAGTGAATACATTATTATTAATACTATATTTGGTTGTCAGTTGTTGATAATTGGAATATTGATATCGTATTCTTTATTGCTGTAATGTTGTAACAAGTGGCCTGCGTATCTGTGTGTTTAGCAGTGTAATCTCAGAATACGTTGAGTTGAGGGTGAGTTTGTTTCGGCATATGCTGCTCAAGAAGGAATGCCTCTGCCATAAAGATGACATGCATGAGTAAGTTATATGCATTTGTCTTAGCAAAGTGAAAATCGTGCACATAGTATGGAGATATTTCTAATTTTTTCTTGTCAAGTTCATGTTTTAGCCAGACAAGTGTCTAGGCATGCTGTGCACATTAGTGCTTAGGAATGAGTTTTTCTGAACTTAGTAAAGCAGTGCTTTCAAGGTGTGCTGAGATCATTTTATTTTCCTTCTAAGTTAATTTAAGAGTGTGGTACCGGTAATTTTGAAAATTGTTCAGTATTGCCAAACGTGTCATGGACAAGAGATTGGTGTAGATTGTGTTTCACGACTTGTAGTGTGTTTTAGTGTTGTGCAATAAAGTACTTGAAATTGGGGCCACGATAATGATACCATCTGATGTGTCAAGTATTGCGACCTGAGCATGCAGTAGATTAGCAGCTTGCTCAGGGTTGCTTACAAATGACCCATGGTGAGAATTGAACCGTAACCTGAAAGTTACAAGTCAAAACCAATCTCTAGACCACTTGCACCTATGCGGACATATACATCTTGTCTCAAAAAAAAACAGTCAGAATTGTTTTCATCATAACTTTGTCAAATTTCAGCCAACTTTGATAATTTTTGGTACAGGCATGGCCAATACGATTGAATTATGTAAGGTGTACTCTTTCCACCTTGCATAATTTACATCAACGCACTACCATGTGAAACACAGATGCTTCAAATTGTTCATCTTTGCATCATCAATTTGACAGAAGGTGCTACGCGATTTAATAATTTTGTAGTATTAAATATTTTATGGTGAAAATAGCAGACAACAAAATAGCTGATTGATAAGATTAAAAATGTCTAATCAGTGAGTGAAAGCTCTTTGATCAGTCAGTCGATGATTCTGCTATCAGTCAAGGCGTTGCATCTAAACCATTGTCTTTGTATGCAGGGCCCACTTTGGACATAAATTCTGATGATTTGCATAGCAAGTTGTTATAAAAACTTATAATTCTGTGAAATAATTTACATTAAGTAATATTTTGTGCTTAATTAAGTCATTACAGCATTTTCTTCAAAAATAACTCAGCATTAGGCAACAGTCTATGTTTCACATGGTAGTGCATTGACATAAATTAGGAGAGGTGGAAAGTGAAGGCAGCTTGCATAATTTCATCGTCTTGGCCATTTTCATGCCAAAAATTTGTTTGTTGCTAATTATTTTCAGCCACAGCTCGACATTTGCAATGAAGGTACCTCCTGCTAACAAGGCTAATCTGTCTTCTCAAAGGTATTATTTTCTATTCTACTGAAAAGCATATTTTCGGATTATAACTTTAAATCAACCAGCTGTCGCTGTGGAGGTGTGTAAATTTAAATAGCACTCTTTCAAGTAACTTGTTTCTTCTTTCAAACTGGTTTTCAGATTGGTTACTAGGGTTTTATGTAGATAGTGAAAACTGTGGCTGATTACTGACTAATGGAGTTTTATTACATGTTATAATCAGTCAGTCATTTAAATAGTTTTTTGTTTTTTTTTCTGTTATTCTGACAATTTTTTGTGCACTGTGGACTGTGAAGCTGGATTAATGTATTTAGACTTTGTTGCATGTGATGCATCACTATCTGCAGTGGGTAGGTTGCCCTTCTATGTAATAAATGTAAAAAACTTACCAGTTTAAAACTCAGTGTAAGGACGACGTGACGATATATCAGTCCACTAAAACAGCAAAAATCTTTTGATTAACTACATGGTGCTATACATGCGGCGTCCTTACAAG
>Ga0209367_1008566_pt1 | contig 13972 bp, 12 predicted proteins | sample WorMetLIZISLAND2_FD_187412 | JGI IMG/M metagenome (GOLD analysis project Ga0209367, IMG submission 187412) | Marine gutless worms symbiont microbial communities from Max Planck institute for Marine Microbiology, Germany - Olavius geniculatus... ... | reverse complement strand
GTCTTATACACAGTCAAAGTTATGACCGTTTAAAGAATTGCTTAATTTTCCCCATAGGCGCCATTGTAATTTTTTCGATTTTTGCGAATAAATACGTTAAATATTAATTTCACATTTTTTAACCTCCAAAAGGCACATCCTTGCGCGAGACCGCGTCGTTTGAGACATCGCGCGCAAAAATCCGCCAAAGGGTCTGACCTGTAGGTGAGTTGAAGAAAAAAAAGGTATATAGCTATAAAAAAATTTTGCGTATATTTCACCCATTTGCCGGGAAGCCTCCCTTGGAGGGATTTGCATAAAATTTTGCGTGACGGGTTCTCTCGCCGACGTAATCAACCATGCCAAATTTTATCTTAATCGGGTCAGTGGTTTTGATTCTGTGGGGGGTCGAATTTTTGGCTTTCCATAAGAAAGAGAAGTCGCCGTTAACACAGGGCTTGAACTACCGTTCAGCCTGTGATAGTTTGGAAACTCTTTAAAGTGAGCGGGAATCAAATGACTGGTTAATTAATCCGAAAATTGTTGTCCAAAAATACAAAATTCGGGCTTGGCACCCTCCCCCATTTTGGAGAAATTTAGTGCCGAAATACAAAATGTTGAGCAACCATAATCTCCTATGTCTGAAATTTATCGTGTCTGTCGAAAAATTGAAACTTTCTGTCCCGCCTACTTTTTAAATTTCACGACGCCGCTGTTAATGATTTAGTTAGTATGTAAGTAAGTAAGTAAAACGTAAACTTATAATAGCGCTAGCGCATAACGTTAAAAGTTAACCGCTAAAACACTAATGCGCTATAGCCACATTAGCAAAAGCTGAACAAGATTGTTTTAAAGATTTATCTAAACTGTAATAAATAGTAATGACAGCAGTTATGACGATGACGATGACGATGTATGTGTAGGATTGTGAGTGTTCGTGAGACGCGAGTGACGGCTATAATGTCGCACGTGTTCATCGGCCTGTCGGTTCTCTTCATCGAACAACTCAAACTGATACCCCGACCGGTGCTGGACGGCCTGTTTCTGTATCTGGCCATCACGGCTCTCCACACCAATCAGCTGTTTGAAAGAATCACGCTGCTTGTCACCGAACAGGTCAGATTCTGTCGTAAGCGTACTCATCCATAGGCCTACGGTGCGTTACTGATCGCGTATAATATATTGAAAACTGTTCTTACTTCTCAGACGTTGCGGCCAACTCAGCCTGCTACCATCCGTTGGATGAAAAAAGAACATCAGCTTACGGTCTAAGGGTGAAGGCCTATTGTGGCTGATTGGGGCAGTGATATGTCTGCTTGCTGCAAGCCGCGGGTCCAGATGTTCGCTGACGCGAACAGTGGATGGCCGAATAGTGCGCTGTGGTATTAGCTCATGCCAATCAGCTGCCAATTCCGAGATTGTAAAGCGCTTCTGTCCACGAGTCCGTCTGATGTAAAAAACGCTACTGCAAGTACAGACTCATTCAGGCTCATTAGGCTAACCGTGCTTTACTTACTAGATACCGCACTGCTGAAGTGGTTAAGCGAGCACGCGGTGCAAGCTTACACCACTTCAGACAGTGCTTGGGTTGCTTGGACTACACCTTTTTTGCTTAATGACGCACGACTTCAGCCGATTGTGAATACCGTACCGGTACAAGCTCGGAGTGGTTTAGTGTGCTTTAATACTGTTTGCATTCGTGTTTCCTAAGTTTGTACGACTATTTAATTTTATTTCATTTATTTAATCACCAAAAAACCACAAGGCACTTACGTCGCAGTAATCATCACAACATTACAATAACTTCGCAAAATTATGTCAACTAGGGCGTAATAAAATGAATTTTACAAAACTAACCAAAATACACGAAAGATTGCCGAAGTAGGCCTACATTAAGCGACACAAAAATGTCTCATTCCATTCAGACACGTAGGCTACTACCCGCTAACAAAAAAGTTACGCTAAGAAAAGTTTATAATGACGGTCTTTTTCAGTGTACATGTATGAAACGAAAAATTGCAGTAATTACAGCCAAACTTTAGTATCACGCTCCCCACATGGCGAATACAAACAAGAAGCGATTCCGCTTGTTGCTGAATTACTTTGGTCAATCGATCATGATTTGTTTGTGTCTGCCAGAACGCCTACCCGCCTAATCACTACGTGCGCACGGTCCCGCAGCGAAAGATCCATTTGTTCACGTTCCTTCAGCTGCTTCAGCTGGGAGTACTCTGCGGCTTTGGTTTCGCGCCTATACCATACCTGAAAATGGTGTTTCCTGTTCTGCATCTCATCATGCTTCCGATAAGGTAACGTAAATGCTATTAAGGCGCGTACGGACCGACGTAACTGAAATGAACTGTCACCAACTCTGTTAGACGGTGCCTACTGTAACGCATTAGGCCCTACTGCTCGCCCATTGGCCAGTTTGTCAATTTATACGAAACCATGTCAGATAAGTTACATCGCTCTGTACGCGCCTTTATAGTTACTGATGATAGGCCTACACAACTATAAACAATTTATATTGGGCCCAGGTTTAGTCGCTCTTAATTTTTATAACGCAAGTAATTCCGCCTATCCATACACATTTCTCTGTAGCGTGGTCTGTCTGTCGTCTGCCACATTCGTGCACCCTGTTTAAACCGTTCGAAGGATTTAGATGCCTTTGATAGGTAAACATTTGGGCCCCCAGCCAAAACGCGCACTTGCTTCCGTATATTGTCTTTAAGGTAACGGTCACTATGACATTCTGCAGTTTTTACATCAAATGTTGAATTTGTCCATTTTGCTGCTGGACGACGCACTCAAGCCGGCGACGACGCTGACCAATGGCGCGATCAGTGGAACGCTGACGTTTCACAGGGTAGTGTAGCGACACACTTCTGGTGTGTTGGGATCTTTAGTGATGATTCTGACATTTAAAAAAATTAAAAATCGGTTATTATTTGATAAAGTTAAGGTGTACAAAAATGGTGCCATTTTTGGCCCACCCTGTATAGCTATAGGTCGCGTCTGCCGCGCAAGCAATTAATGTGAAGAGTAATGACTATTGCGGACTACTGGGACACGACTATTGAGTGCTGACACAAGCGTTCACGCGTCGTCTAGATACGACACTACCGTGTGAAATTTCTGTTCAGCGTTATAAATATTTACAAATTTCATCACTGCCGTGGTCCACACCGGAATTCAAATTAAAGTTTCTTACAGCTCGGTCGCCAAATGTTACGACTCGGCCATCCCATTCAGTCTGTTGTAGGGTGTGAAAACTAACTAAGCCTAATGTCAACTGGTTGGGAAGTTAATGCATTTTAAACCAACATTTTTTGTTTTACATCACTATCTGATATCTATACTTACTCACGACCTGCCCATTCATTGTACAGTAACAGGATATCCATTATTTTTGTTAATCGTTTGTTGCGTATTGTCTTCTTGTTGCAGATACAAGTTGGTGCCACATTTAGTGGAGAAGAAATACCTGCATTCGTTGGACGGTCACTAGCACTATAGCAAGTAGATTAGAATGCTGTGAGCTGAAAACGCGCCACTTACCTTTCTGGAAAATTAGTGTTGAAATTCCTAACCATCTAACAGCGCAAGACACGTAGTTGGAAGCTACAGTGTAGGCCTAAGTATGCTGTTGTATCGACTAACGAGTGACTATCAAATATTAAATTCCCGCCTGCCCCCCGGTGCATTGCTTGGCGATTGTGAAGCACAGCCTAGACGAAGCAAATCGGCTCAACCGGTAAAAATTATGCAGAACTACTTAGTTTTAAACAAGATCGCCCAGGAGTCAGGACTTTGAGCGGCACGCTTTTAACATTCTATGCCGACCGTTAGGTCGAACCTTGGGTAGGCTACAACATGTAGTCTGTCCGTCTCTTGTCTGCCTGTAACGCACATACTGTGGCAAAGTGGTATGTCGCAAAGGGCTTAGGGTTGGCAATGATACTGTTGGATAGAGCGATGACGAGTTTCTATGGACTGTCAATAGTAATCACGTCTGTATCTGCAGCGGTTTGGCCGCAATTTTGAATGCGAAGTTGCTGCCTGCAGCCGTCACCCACGTGCGCCGAACTACCGTATAACATCCTAACGCTGATTGTAGCGTTCGATATGGCAGTGTCACAAAAAGTGTATGGGACTGTAGTCGCTGTGGGAAATCGCTTTGTTCGCGCGACCGTCGAACGCTATCATCCAGATATAGGCGGTAGGGTCGGCCCACCCTAGCGACAGCTGCAGGCTTCTTGTTTTGTTTTCTGTTCGCTTTCATACGCCAACTAGTTTGTCATGATTGCGCGTCGTGGTGGTTGCTATAGGGCCTTGCCAAGTACGGAAAAATTCTCACGTTACTGTGCCTCACGCATGTTGCAATTCTGCCGAACTTGCATGTTGTACGCATCTCTACGTTTCGTTGAACAACGTGCTGTTGTTGATTGTTTGTACACACATTAGTAGAATGTCCGACGGCATTGACAGTTAGGGGTTGATAGTAGCTATACTTTAGGCCTATAATCTGTGACTGCTAGCGCCTCCGATTTGCCTGCAACTTCTAGCACGATATAAAATAAACGCGCAAGTTTGATTTGATTTTTTTTACAATGAGAACTTGAGCAGTCACTCGACAGATGCTGCTAGTTGTGTAATGTGTAGAAACAGATACTGGGTGAGGAGGGAAACTAAACGGACACTTGATGGCCAGTTGTCGTTCTTCAAGTTACGATCCAAAATGTCTGGGATGTTTGTCGATCGAGACACAGTGTATACCATCAGTCAGATATTTTGTTGTCTGCTGTTTTTACGCTAAAATATTTAATACCACAAAATTATTAAACCATGTGGCATCCTCTGTCGAATTGATGATGCAAAGGTGAGCAATATGATTAAAATAACCACTGCATATTGTAACAATTTGGCGCATCTGTGTTTTGCATGGTAGTGCATGGACATAAATTAGGTGAGGTGGAAAATGAGTCCACCTTACATAATTCTATCGTCTTGGCCATCTTTGTGCCAGAAAGTTGGTGAAAATTTGACGAAGTTATTACAAAAAATGTTTTGACTGTTTTTTGAGACACGGTGTATAATTAAGTAGCACGCAATAATTAAGTTGACAATTCTGATGTCAACACAACAAACATAACTGCCATCCTCAGTAAGTTACAAATACAAAATAGTGATCCGGTCACTCAGCAAATGAAAATATATGTTAGCCCAATAACGACATATTATACGGCCATCCGCCAAACGTTCTATAATATGGCCACCCACATTCACAACAATTTTGGTTCTATGAACTTTTCTGGGATCGACTTAGTTCACTTGGTACAAAAAGAGACAGACAGGGGCAAGACCCATAAAGTGGCCTATTATGATAATCTAATGTTATAATAATCTATGATTATTACAATACGTGTAATTACATTATTAAACAATACACAAAGCAAATGCATCACTCACCAGTCTTACAACCAAATACTGTTACTGCAGAAAAAACACACGAAAATACGAGCACATGAAATTATTATTCCTACATTCTTATTGTATCACAATGCAAAATAAATTGGTGCATAACCAATCACGGTTGCTTATTTAAGTTTAGTGTGTTTTTGACAAAACTCAAACATAAGCACAGAGATTACTGCATGTATCACGCTAAACGTCTCAAGACTGAACATCCGTCATTGACATTTGACGCATTAAACCACAGTGGCATCGTGGATGTGGCCGGGAGGGGGGGGACAAAGCAGGGAATCCCCCCAAATTTTTGGCTGGCAGAAAAATGTCAGAAAATATTCTTCTTGCCAGGAAATTTTCAGCCAAAAATGGCAAATTTGGACCTGTAAGCCCCACTTCAGGGAAATTTTGAGCACCCATAATCCATTCTGTCAGGAATTTGCAACTGTCTGTCTGCCTGTCAGAAAACTGTATTGTCTGACAGGAAAAAGCAACTTTCTGCTCCATCTACTTTTTTTACCCACAATGCCGCAGAAAAACACTGTAAACAGATATAATTATTATTATAACTACTACCAGTAATATTTATCAAGTTATACATGAAGTACATGATAAATACCAAAAAAATTTAAAAATTAAAAAAAAACACCTTAGACAAAACAGTCAACAGACACAATCTTCTTATAATGCGGACTGCAAACCATAGCATAACATTCTACTGCTAACATGTATTGTTGAGTGCTCCAAATTCAGCCATTGGTTGACAATATTTGTTTTAAATATTCAATTTGGTTACTTTTCAGTACTTACTTACTTACTGTTATCAGCTTTTCTGACATCAAAATATAATCTATAAGGGAATTGCTGAAGTAGCTGTGTAATGGCCTGGAAACGCACCCTACAGCCTAACCTCTAGTGATGGAACTTTTACCCGGGGTAGCCACAAAGCAAAATAAAAAATATCCCCAAGTTTTCCACATTCTTCCAGAGCAACAAGTTTACTTTTTGATAAGGTATCACAACAAGAAGTAATTGCAGTAATCTGGGGTAATCTGCGGGCACACCAGTAGCTCCCTCAGTGGGGTCTGGCTGTGAACGTACTTTGGAGCATTTTTGCACAAAAAACTGCAGTTTTTCTCTGAGGTTGGAGAAAATTCCCTGATAATTCCCCAAGTTTTCCAGGCTCAGGGAATTCCCCGAGTATTCCGGGTTTTCCAAGCTCGTGGTCATCCTATTTACTAGATAAACTGAGACATACAACAATAATAACCAAACACAATACAAAAATTGCATCACACAATGGTCAAAGAAGGCCACATGATACAGTCATTTCTACATTTATTCATTCACTAACAACTTATTGCATTGATACCAAAGATATAAATGTTTAACAAAAAAAGACAATCATAAACCAGAAAAAATATGTCAGCCAAGTGTCAACTTATAATGCGACCATCCATCAGACCTTTGACATTCCGAGCTGATAAATAGCAGACCAGTTATACATGCCGTCTGGAACATTCATACTAATTTTGGTTTTTCTACCTGGTTTTTGCTTCCAAGTTAGTAGCCCAAGCTAAAAGGAAGAGACAGCATGATTAGCACGAGCAAATGACAGCACACTACCGCATTAAACTACAATCTGTCAAAATAACTATAAAAATATACAATATCTACACCAGGGGTCTCAAACTTGTGGCCCGTTATTATCTGTGGCCCACAGTGAATTAATAAAATGCTAAAAGTATTAGACAAAAAGGTTGTTTTATCTGACAACAGCATTTTCGATGTAAAATTTACTAGAAAACATCTGGCGGCTGGGCTCCATCCTAATCCATTGGGGGGGACGCTCCACCAGACTTCCTAGCCTAACGTAAAGCTGTTCCGGTCCAAATGCCGCCAACTGAGCGGTCCCTGTTCGCCAGAGACTAGCTGAACTATTTTATTTGTTTTTGCGAGACGCTGTGTAAACTTGAATAGGTTTGATACAACCTGCCAACGCTTGCTTTCAATCATCTACTGCACGTAGACTGACATAGTTACTTTGAAGACAAATAACACTGTTGAAAGTAACATCAATGTATTTTGTCACCTACAAAAACAGTGCGTCCCGCCGACTGACCGATATTTTGCAATGCGGTCCACTGGTTTGCATTTTGAGACCCTTGATTTATACCATGAGTGAAAACAAAACACAATTTCATTTGGGGCAAATGCAGCTCAATTTACAACCTTTCCATTCTTGCAAACTGAAATGAAATGCAGAAGAAGCTAGCAACTGCCACCTCTCCAAAACTCTGTTGCTGCACTACCTTGTAAAACCTGAATGTGTACTTAAATAACTCTACTGGCACATTAGCCAGAATGATAATTTTCTTTTCAAGAATACTAAACTAGTAAGCAAATCTCAGTAGGGTTAATTTTAGCCAGAGTGTCTTTTCCTTCTTAATGCCTTTGACATTATTTAATGCTTAGCCAGCTCAGTAAATTGCTCCAGAATGTAAAAGAAAAAAAATTAGCAAAAACCTATTATTAGCCATAGTTATCGCACAAAGACTGCAATGGTGTTTTATTTCGACTCATGTCGTACAATTACATCTATAAGTTATTACAAACATTCTCGAAATCCTAAACCTTCAAATGACTACTGCATATTAGGACCACATTAAGTGCTGGTTGCTAAAGGTGCTGCAGCCTAGAATTTGTGGAAAATGAAATTTTTTTTTAGCCAAAGTGTTAAACCATAACTACCCAAAATGATGCTGCAATGAAAAAATTCATCAGATTTATTATACAAGGTTTATTTCTACCATCTTTTTTGTAATTCCCTATAAGCAGTAAACACTACAACATAAGTAAGCAACGATCAACAATAAACAGCGCAAAATAACTGACAGAGACTTAACGTTGAATGATACAAAAAAATCATGATTATGCAAACTTTTTGGAGAGTGGAGGCAATTTTCCCCGACAATTTTTAAAATGATATTTCCCTGATTTTGACTGAAATCCCTGACATTTTCCTGACAGCTGTAAAATTTCCCAGTTTTCCCTCTTGGTGGTCACCCTGTACATCGAAACAAAATAAAAGCCGGAGCGTGTGGCTTTCATTACATACCATTTCATTTCTATTGCTGTGCACACGCCTTTAATGCAACCCTCTGAATGAGAGCAACGATCTAGGACACAAACTGTACATGCACCGAATAGTTAACTAAATAATACGAAAGAACAAAAGAAGGAATACTCGTCCACAATACGGGGAATTCCCCACGGCAGGGGGGTTTCTACAATGACTTTGTGACGCTGTCCAAAACGGCGACAACTTTGTCGACCTCCTCGCGACTCAGTTCACAATTGACGGCGATGCGAATGCTGCAGCAGACAACAAACACGAGCGGATAAGGGAAGCGATACGCCAAAACTAACTCTAACTCTAATCCCAAAGCTAGCACTACCCCTAAGCCTGTTCAAAACTGCACATCAGAGCTATAGCAAAACAGAAGTCAGCTTAGGCAAAATAGGATTAAGTAAAAAAAATTTCAGTATCATTATTCGCAAGCTGAATCAAAGGTGCTGGTAGTCACTAAATGAGTAGATGGGCTTTATGTCATTTGATTTGCCTATCTTGGAGGGTTGGAAGAGTTAGACCAGTTGTTTAAGCAGTATGGTAAAAAGTAAATGCTAAGTTTAATAGCAACAGGCACAAAATGAAGACGGAAGCAAATACGGCATATAACTGAGTTTGCATTCACAAACTGTTTATTACGTCGTTAGTAAGTTTCACAAAGACTCGCACGGAAATGAAGAAATCCAGCTAACGTTTCTGTGTCCGGTTTGTGCGGTCACCATCGATACTCGATGCGACAGCCAACGCTAAATTTCATACACCTACAGCCCTTAAAACAAAACTAAGCAATCGATTCAAACTAGCAAAAAGTCAACCGCTGGCTTCGATGCACATGATAAACAGCAATTAATCAGGTTCAACAACTGACCTTGGTGGCGGTATGTGAATTTCCTCATCCAGGTAGGCAGCAACAGTGAGTGCCACGCCCTCATCCTCAGCCTGAATAAAATACACCATGAGCCATAAAAAATGTGGCACTTAACTTTTGTCTATATCTTCGCCAATTATTGACTGATTTTCAAAACTCTTTCACTGGCATACTTTGTGGGCAATTTGCAATAACGTGATTATTACATATCGCACCACACTGTAAACGTGTCTCTACATTACCTTGTGAAATATAAATGTAAGCAAAAACTAATGTTGATAACAAAAATTCAGGTAAATGAAAAAAAAACACTTCAGACCAACATTGCAGTGAATGATGTGTATGACACTAGACTGTGTCAGACCTACACAGTTTAGTGTCATACAGACCATTCACTGCAATGTTGGTCTGAAGTGTTTTTTTTTCAATTTTATCAAAATGTTTGTTTGTTATTATCGTTATGTATGCACATTTTATTGATATTTCACAAGGTAGTGTAGAGATGCATTTACAGTGAAGTGGGATCTATAATAATCACATTATTGCAAACTGCCTACAGAGTGTGCCAGAGAAAGAATTTTGATAATCAATCAATAACTGACGAAGATACAAACAAAAGTAAAGTGCCACGTTTTTTGTGGCCCACACTGTACATACGTAAAACATATTGAAGGGAAAATGGCAAAATATCCTATACGTTGTCAATGAAATTGCAAATACTGAAAACAACTTTGTACTTTTCTAGTGCATTTTTTCGAACTTTTTTGCAACTTTATATTAAAATAATCCAGTATCTTTTAGCGCATAACAACCAGTCAAAGTCAATATGGGAAAACAAGAGCAAAAAAGGTAACGTTTTTTTATTCAAGTTTGCAAATGTTTTTTTGATGTTTGCGAACGTTTTTCTGACTTTTATCTTCATAAAATATGCATCTGCATGCTTTTTTAAAACTCTTAAATTCCAATGTTCGTTATATCGTAAGTATGGAGCAAACAGAACTAACCAAAGAAACAATCCTTCTGAGCACTGTGAGATCCTGGTCTCGGGAACCGGAAGAAGTTGCCAAGTACAAGTGCATGACTGGAGACTGAGGTTCTCGTGTCAATTTCAACTTCTGCAGACTAACAAATAAACACAACTCAGAACAAGTGGTTACAGGTTGTGTATAGCTCATCATCGGAAACCCATGTCAAAGCTACGGAGCATCACCTGCCATATTAGATCACACAGTGTTACCTGCCACCCGACATGGATAAAAATGCTATGCCTTAACCGCAGCTTTAACCCAGATTAATTGATCAATTACGATTAATTTATGTAGCCAAGATAGACCACAAAAACTGTAGAATTAAATTACAGTTTGTTGTTATTGTTGGCAAAATCAAATAAATGATGACGCAGTGCACAAACTGTGTAGTCGAAGCTCATGGAGTGCAAACTGTTAACTAACACTATAAAAAAAATTTTGATGACAACTGTAAATGCTCAAAGTGAAATAAAATAATCAAAAAACCAGTAATTAAGTTTCTAATGATTCAGAAACTAATTAATTCCGCAGCCCTATATTTTTTTCATCAACTGCAGTTTCTTGTCGATAAAGATAAAAGTTGAACTCAACAACTGACACCGGCAGGCATGCTACTTTTAGGCAATTCAGCGGTGTCATGGGTGGAAAAAGTAAGCGGACAGAAAGATACAAAAAAAAATCATGACTACTCAAAATTTAAATGGGGCTTTTTAGCCTTAAACTTGGTATTTTTAGATGGAAGTTTTCTAAAAAGAATAAGATTTTCAGACAGCTCAAAATTTATGGGGTGGGGACGGTTGCCACGGATGGCACTGGGCAATTGCGTAAGACTCACGTGTTCAGTCTGGAGTGCATGTATTGACAGATTTCTCTAAGCTTCACCAGCAGCTCTGCAAATAATGACCACAATTCATACAACAAATTAACATTCAATATTCAATGCAAAAATCAAGAGTCTCCCCTACTCAAAAACCTCTGACTTTTAGCCGACCATATTAACGATCACTCTTATGGTACAAGGTTGTGTCTATATGCTTGTACGTTGTGCATAACAAATGTATTGTGGCTAAATGGTACATCATACCTAAAAACTGTCCAAATGAAAAAGCAAAGGGGGTTGTCCGACCATTACCCCATGGTACTTTTACCATGTTGCTATCTGCAGCAGTTTGGCCGCAATTTGCAACGAAGGTTACTGCCTGCATAGGCTACATGTTTATTGGTTTTTTAAGCCACCAAGTTTTTGTGTATATGCCCCGTTGTCCGAACAACAGTGACAGACAGAACACCAAAGGCAATTAAACCACTACGAGTGAGCGAGTGAGTAGGGTTTAACATAATAATAAGTCATTTTTTGGACGGGTTTACCAGGCAATACATACAATAACAAAACAGAAAATGTAACCTTTACCGAAAAAAACCCAATATAAAACACACAAATCGATGCTAAGACCAAAGCTGTACGAACTGTCCATTCGTCGTCATCGTTCAATTCCTTCATCCATAAAAAGGGTCAATGGCAAGTATTATCCCTCTCCAACAATCAAGATCTTCCGCTGCTGCAGCCACTTCACTGATCTTCATCTTCTGTCCATCATGAGTGTGCATATGTAACAGTAATGGCAGTTCTAATATTCTTCCCTATTGTTCTCCAGAATACACTCTATTGGAGAACGGAAGACAGGTAGACCTCTACGATCTTCAGCATACAACTGAAGAGAATAGAAAAATTCCATGCATACGGTACGAAAACATATAAAACGTGACCATATGCATATGACCTATGCATCACAATACATTTCACGTCCTAAAAGATACCGCACACCAAATAAAATCAGAAACGTACGTAGGTCTCATACCTGGTGAATTATCAAGCACTTCTAATGCAGTGATAGCGGCTTGGGTCAGCATGGGTGGTGCCGACGCAGAAAAGCAATATCCAACTCCGGACAGACGCTGACAAAATTCAAAGCAAATTCGAATCACATTATGCACTGTAGTGTATGACACACTCATATAGCTCACGGGCAAGAAATTTTGTCATGATAAACTAGAGTCCTTGGGGTAGCCCACAGTGAAGATCTCGCGATTTTAGCTTCTGTCGTTTTGACACAATACCGCAGTGTGATGAAGAACAGATGGATGAGCAGACGGATGCCTCAACAATGGCAAAGATGCGCTTAGCACTATGTGCTGTCGCGCATAATAATTACACAGCAAGATCTGGTTAAAAACAGTCATGGATCATCATGGACAATGTTAAAAGCATCACAGAATGAAAACGTTTTCAGTTGGAGTTTGAAGGCTGCCTAGGATGGCCAGCATTTTCAAGGTCGAGACCAAGGCCAGTGGTCTTCGAGGCCAAGGCCAAGGCAAAGACTATGGCCACACCTCTTTGAGGCCAAAGACAATGCCACTAAGTAAGTAAGTAAGTAAACAAAATATGACAATTTTATACAGCACATCAATAGCCAGCTTTTTTTATTCTTATTCGAACAGTATGTAATGAACCACAAAAATGCTCAGACAAACAGTTTGAGTTTGTTTAACCCATTTAAATGTTCCAACTAGCAGCATCGCGGGTTAAAAAGTAGGAGCTGCAGCAAATTACAATTTTCCAACAGACAGGTGCAAATTTCAGACGACAGCGGATATTATTTGTCCAGCCCCAAATTTTGCACTTTTTGACCAGAATTCTACGACAAGTAGATTTTCTGACACCCCAAAATTTGACGGGGAGAAGACAACCCTACCTCCTGCCCCCCTGCTCAGTCACAATGCCACTAAGCTCTCACCTGGTGGTCAATGACGTAAGCTCGACCGCAGCAAAAACCACCAACGGAAGCAAGCGAATTCTCCAATGAACCCGCGATCAGATCCACTTCATCAATCTGTCACCAACACAAGCACATCATGGAAAACTCATCTCAGAGCTATAGAGCATCACCTATCACATGGGAGAGAGGATGAGTGAGTGAGTATAGTTTAACATCCCACCCGACACAGTATAGGTCATTTCAGAACAGCCTTTCCAATCAATGCACATATAGGAGAACATGATGTTACCTGCTATCCAACAGGGGTGAAAGTGTCCTGCCTTAATCCCAGCCCCAGAGAGGCTGATAGTTGATTTACTTACCCCAAAAGAATGGAAAGTTCAGACTTGGCAGTCACTTACTCAAGCTTTTCCAGCTCGGCTTGAAGTTTTTCAGCCTGCTAGCTGGCCAGTGCCACAGAATACGACTCATAGTTCCAAACATAAACAGTATACGAGAAGCGTTCAGAAAGTTTTGCAAGTTGATATGTTAGACTGAAAAACTTTTCAAAATTAATACACCAATAAAACATGTATGAGCCTAATGTGCATATTATTATTGTTATTATTATTATTATTTTTTTTTTACCCTCGGTACTCCGTTCCCGAGGGAGCCTAAAAATTAACTACGAAATACAAAGGTGGGTACGATCGTCAGTCCGTGCAGTCAGCGGCCGGCAAACTGT
>Ga0209367_1008565_pt1 | contig 13972 bp, 9 predicted proteins | sample WorMetLIZISLAND2_FD_187412 | JGI IMG/M metagenome (GOLD analysis project Ga0209367, IMG submission 187412) | Marine gutless worms symbiont microbial communities from Max Planck institute for Marine Microbiology, Germany - Olavius geniculatus... ... | reverse complement strand
GGATGGGGAAGGGTGGGGTGTTTGGTTGTCGGGTGGGTCTATGGGGCTAACCTGCTCCTGTGAGACTGTGGATTAGCCTCAGTCGTGATGGTGCATATCAATGCGTGTGACTCCGCATTCGTCGTCTTCATCATTGCTTCGGCTTCTGCTGCTGCTGCAGTTGCTGCTGCTGCCGTGCTATAATCGCCAAAGCGAAGAATACGCGTTAACGTTTTTTTTCCAATATATGCGAATTCATTCACAAAGCCATAGGTACGTTCCTGTGGAGAGAAGTCGAAAGTGTCTGTCCCATTGCCGCTGCATGCTGATTGAAAAACTGACGGATTTACTATTACGTATTTATTTGTATGTTTTAATGCGAATGTCAGTTTACTCAGTTTGTCAACAAAGCGTAGTGAAAATGACGACATCAGTACTGTGACACGTTCGGGTGTAATCGGCTGGCACAACATATTTTTGTCAAAATTACTTCAAAGTGATGTTTTCATTTTATTGGATCAGCCTATCTAAATTTGCGAATAAGTGTTACATTCTACACATATTTAGCCACTATCGTTTTTCATGCGACTTGGCATTCAACTTTCGTTAATTAGCATTTCTACAGCCATTGCTGGAGTTTCAAAAAAATGTCGTCACAGTGTTATTGCATTTAGTAATTAAAACAAGAGCAGTTTACTATATGTACGGCTGCTGCTGTTCGTGATACTGCTACTACGACAACAAAATTATGTACAGAAAAACTGTTCTATAAGCGCCGGTGGAGTGTTGTCTTTAATCCTCGGGTACCATTCTCGTCTGATTTCACAGATTATACGTGCACAATAGTTTTTTCCTAAATTTCTCTGGTCTACTTTTACGACGAAATAGTTTTCACGTAGAAAAGCTGGTTACGTGCGTGTGAAACTGCGTGCGTGCGTGCGTGTGCGCTGCAGTGCATATCCCAGCATGTAGCTCGCCCGAGATGATTCAATTCCAAATCCAATCAGGCGACCGCGAGGCAATCGCTCATGACCACTCTACATGCACAACGAACGGAACACGCGATGTATATCCATTCCGACAACCACGTCGCGTCGCGTGATACATACTCCGTAGTGCGGTTGCAAAGTTTTACCTGACGCCGACCGCTGCAGCAGCAACGCACGGCGGCAGCGCGTAGTCTCGGCAGACTCAAGACAACAGCGCACTGACGAACGACCGGTCCGCACGCGACATACCACTCACTCAGAGGTAAGTGTGAGTGGAGGAGTCCAACAGATTTCGATCCTCCACGATGCCGCAACTTCGCTGACGACTATTGTCGGCTAGTATGCGCAAGTTTTACGTCCAAGAATATGCAGGCCTGCTGAGATTCACGATCCATGACGTGCATGAGGACGTCAGTCATGTTCTTCAGAATAACCTGGTCACTTGGATGCAATCATTGCAATTTGATATCTCAAATTCCCACCGCCAGAAAATTCTCTACCTGACAAATATAACGGACATAGTACGACAGCTGACGTTCTTGGATCAAAATAGCTATCAAAATCTTTTCGAGCCCCACGCAACCGCCGAAAATATCATTAAAATTCGTTAACACTTATATATATATTACTATTACCTTTTCATACACGCAAAATTTGCGTTTCAGTTACTTGCAAATACACTGAAATAAAAAAAAAACTCCATACGCGGTTTTCGGCGGCGACTATGGGTTCTACTTTCAGCAGGTGAGTATCGGATTAGTTAAGCCCAACTTGCATTACGCCGACTTTCTCGCTGGCGACGTCTGCGGCAAGCCCGTGACATCTCCGACATCGCCACGTCCACAGTTTTTCTCTGTATAAGAAACCCATCTCAAAGCTACGAAGCGTTATTTGGAATATTGGATCACATCTGCCACCCGACGCGGGTGAACGCGCCCCGCCTTAACCCGCAGGCCAGTACTTGATCTACTTACCCCGGAGGGATTGAAGGCTGAGTAGACCTAGGTGTTCGTTATATACAGAGATGGTTTATGCCTACCTGTCTGCAGACAGTCGCCCACCCAAACACAAACTACTTGATAGCGACCCGACCGGAAGTCGAACCAACGACATCGCGATCGCAAGTTCAATAACCTGACCGTTATGCACTACCCAGCCACCGTGGGTCGCACTGACTTTCCTTGCAGGAATCCATAAATCGCACCGAAGCGGATAGGCGTCCGTGGTCCCACCACCACCTTGGACTGCTGTCGGCGAGTGACGTTTTTTTCCGGCGGACTGATGGTAGCGTTGCAGCAAAAACTGCAGCAGATCGCGTGCGGGTTGCGTCGCCTGCAGGCGAGTGGCGGGTGTACTACATACAACCAGATCAAAGCCGATCCTGCTAGCCCATGCTGCTAGCCTATAGTACTAACCGACGACCGACAGACCGACGGACGGCTCGTACAGGCAGGCTAGCCAGCCAGGACCGGCACAGTCGATCTTTCTCACGAAGTCACGATCTGCATTACGATTCCTTCCTCACAGACAAACAGACACGACTAACATGCAACGGACTGTACGCACTTTGACATTTCACCGCCGCTAGGTAAGAGCTAAGACATTTCCCTTTCACGATGCGGCCTACACGTCCTGATGCGCAGAAAAGGCGATGTAGAGCCTACGGAAATAAACAAAGCGATGTAGATAAACAGTGGCGTCGTAGCAGGGGGAACCTCCTGCCCCTTAATTTTTGGTTGCCGAAAAATTGTCAGATGTTTTGTTGGAAAAGTGTTGTCCAGAAATGCAAATCTGCCGCTGAAAACCCACATTTGGGTAAATTTAGGGGGCAAAATTAAAATTTTTTGCACTCATAATCTTATCTGTCGAAAATTTGCAGTTGTCGATCCGTCAAAAAATTGCAACGTCCTGCCACGTCAACTTTCAACCCAAGACGTCGAGGCAGACAGACACGCAAAGTCTGCGATTTTTAACGCGCTACAGCTACACTGTAGGCCTATGCTGTTAGCGTCTATGGCATAGTTGTCGTCCGTCCGTCTGTCGTCTGTCAAGGATGTATTATGGCTGAACGGTGCGAAATAAGGCCTAGGTTGCTATTGATCACTAAAAGGAAGTCGCATATTGGCTTTCAAATAACATAAAAATCAGTGACCTTGGATGACCTTGAAGGGTCATAACACACAAAGGTATGGCAATTGTGCGGCATTGTGATTAAACGGTAAGGAGTAGGGGTGTCGACGACGGTACCATCGGACAGAGCGCTGACGACAACTTATAGGCTGTCAATAGTAATCATGTCTCCATCGGCGGCGGTTTGGCCGCAATTTTCAATGGTAAGTTTAAAGCTATAAGTGGCTGTATCTCGGAAACGGTGAGAGAGGGCCTAGGTTGTTATTAATCACTAATAGGAAATCGCATACGCCCTGTCGGATGAGATAAAAATCATCGACCTTAGATGATCTTCAAGGTCAGTACTGCAACAGGAACTGTATGAGCTGTAGCGCGTCTTCCCTAGCGACAGCTGGGCTTTCTTGTGTTACATTCATGCTACAGACGCGAAAACGTGTTAGGTATAACAGCGTTTTACTTCCACCGTTCGCGTTTTGTTTTCATAGGCCTATTCCATCGAAACTAACTAAACGCTCATTATTTCCTCAAAACATTGTACACATAGCGTATTAATTATTGACTGATATATTGATCGATCGATTGATTGAGTATATTATAAGACTATGAACATTGCTCAGATTTTGACATACCGTTAGCCAACGTCGAAACTTGACAAAAGGCGGGGAAATGTCCGATCTGTTGAGACAAACGGGAAATTGTCCGTGCGGGGAACTGTTAGACAGACGCAGCAGCTAAAACATGGGATCGCCTGAATCTACCAGACCCAAGATTCATCATCATTATCAGCATCAGCATCATCATCATCAATATTCATTTATCGGCCCACTGTCACAGCTAAACTGTGCCTACCCACTATTACAGAGAAAACGTGAAATGTAGGAACGGTTAAGTTCGAAGCTAAAAAGTATTAGCGACATCAAACAAGGTCTGACTTTATATCACGTACCAGTACGCTATGATACAGTTAGTCACTGACTTACTTTGTTGCAGAAAGCAAAGAAAATTAATCAGAAAACTGAAATAAAAGTTAATATAGCCAATTGCGAACCCGTAGCCTAACGTTATTAGAAACTTCCATATTGTGAAAATAGGAACACGATTGAAATGCTGAGATCCCATAAATTTCTCTGTTGGATATTTTCAGCTGTTTGTGGGATTTCTGTGGGCAGTTTATCGGGAAATAGCAACTTTAATTCATACCCCGTTTACTTTTTAACCGATGACGCCGGTGACGTCGAAAATTACGTTATGAGTCAGTCCACTCCGTTTATATGCAGACAACTCAAAAAGTTGTGGACGAATTTTGATAAAACGTTGGATAATTCACTATAAGAAGATTTAACGTAAAACGATACTTCGGACGTTGCGTTCGCCAGTTAGTTGGCACTTGGCAGCACCATTCAGGGCGAAAGTTTGAACATAGCTTTTAATGATTCATGCAGGAAAGACTACGTTTATGAACATGAAATTTGGACAGTTTAATTTACCAGGTAAAGACGGAGATGTATCTTACAGCGCTACTACGCATCAGCGCAGCCGTCACACTATATTGCGTGTCATAGACCTACTAATATCGTTGCTAAGGTAAAGTGAACTGAACTGAACTATTGTTCTGGCGCGACGAAAGAAGAATGCAGACTACATGTACAACGTGTCTCAAAAACTGTGCCAGGTAGTGTACCAGCAGTATTAAGATAAGATGGGCAAAACTACAGTCATTTACGTCGTTTCTTCGTGATGCTGCGTGCCAAAAATCGCTAAAAATCGGTTCGTGTTTCACGGAGTTATTCAAAAATAACACTGGTAGGCCTACAGTTTTTTGGAGACACAATGTAAGCTTACTCGTAGAGAGGCAGGCAGAGACGGCAGCAGCAGCACACAGGGCTGGAAAAACATAAGTTTTAAAAGAACATTTTAGGTTTTAAACGTTTTTTAGGTTTGAAAACATTTTTATCTGGTTCGGTGCCCAATGAACACCGTAGTGACCGTATACAAAATTATCGACGCAGGAAAACATCTCACGACATGACGTGATTAACGTCATAACTCAAAAATTACGATTAAAATACAAAATAAAATATGATCTATACTAAATTTTACAACAAAATGAAGCCCAGAAAAACGGACAGACGTACACATGCGTGGTGCGTTATCATGCATTCGACTACGACGTCGACTGGCAACGCTGACTTTTCGTGACGGAACAACCTTTCTCGACGCACGTCCAACTGTTCGCTCGACCGGTCTGCACCGGCGGGCACGTTCCCGCCGCCTCGGCGCGCAGACAATCCCCCTCCTCAACAATCCCCTCCCCTTACGTCCACCTCCTGTAAGACAAAAACCCTACGACAAAACCGCCGCTAGGACAGAACTCCTTTTTTTACTAAATTCCCCACCCTTCCTCCTCTCTGCCAAAGTGTTATGTCAAATTGAAAACATTTCCAGCAATCCCTCGCTTCTGACGCTGTGGTCCCGCCTGTGATTCAGTATGTTGTTGACTAGGCCTACTGGTTTCTGTAGCTTTGAGATGGCATTTCCACGAAAAGCTATACCAATTAAATTTAAGAAAAAAAATTATTTTCCTGTTTTGTCACGTCACTGACGGTCGGCTGCTTATGACACCGACAAGTTTTCAGTGTCAGAAAACTTGAAACAGCTGGCGCGAAATGTGCAAAAAACGACGAGTAGCACATATTACTGCTCTAATCTGTTTTCGAAAGCAGACGTTTTACCAGTAGAGAATTCTGTCGTCAGGGAGGGGGGTCGGGCACTGGAGGCTTCCTTCCCACAGGTCGGCATTAGCGTGCCAGTGCGTGAGCGATAATTCAGCGCTGTGACGCAGAGGCACGGCGAGTGGTGGTGGTGGTCTTCATTTTAATCAAATGCCGAACGGACGGACGAACGGACGGGCACGCACGCGCGGCGACATTACGGCACATCACGCTATCCTTCGACCGCACGTACGCATGTTACACAGTCGGCGTTTAACCCTTCAATTCTTTATCACAGGCGCATAGCCAGGAATTTATCTTGTATGTTAAAAATGTTGTTTTTACTTTTTAAAAAAAAAATTTTCTTCGCCAGTTGGCATAAAATTGAGAAGAAGTCCAGCTGTCGCTAGAATGAGCCAACTGACAAGTTTATATTCGAAAGTCAGCGTCCGACATCCGGTTGCAGAATGAAAGCGATTTCCCAGAGTGACTACAATCCCACACACGGTTAAACGCTATGGTGACGCCGGTATATCGAACGCTACAATAACCGCTATAAGATACAGTAATTCGGCGCACGTGGGTGATGACTGCAGGCGAAAACTATGCATTCAAAATTGCGGGCAAACCGCTGCAGAGAGAGACGTGACAAAGGGGATAAATCCAAAGGGCAGTGAGTTCGCACGACCATAAATTGACGAACCACAAAATCAGTGGCGTAGACAAATGTGGGCCAAGGAGACCTAGGCCCCCAATTTCAATTTTTTACATACTTAGAAAGTTAATAAAAATTGTTGTCACCAGATGTGAGAGTTTAAGGCTATAATTGCACTAAATCCGATTTCTGCTGTGGCTCCGTCACATACCCCGCTGAAGGAGCTCCCAACGCTTCTCTGGATACTCTAACTGGAATTTATGTGGTCCTACTTATAAGGTGAGAAAAAATGGGAGAGAAAGGGAAAAGGAAGGCAGAGGAGAGGGGCACAGCACGATGTACACTATGTAGCCTACAGCTGCGCCCGACAAGTGAGAAATACACGTAAGCCCACCAGCTATCACATTGACGTTGCATGCCATGTTAGTATTTTGCTGTATAACAGGTTAAACCATAGCGGCAACGGCAAGATAACTCTGTGGTCGATTCTCGTCCGCTTTCAACGAGGCACGGACGTCGCATGACGTGTTTAGAGTAATGCCGCTGCACGGCGAACTATGGCGCCGACTGGCGAATGATAATGAATGAGACATCACGCACGACAGACTGATGAAAGGCAAGTCCGTGAGTGGACATGGCGACAATAGAACACGCACGCGATCACCGCACACAGCCTCTAATTCACACACAGTCACGTACACTAACGATCCACGTCCACGCTTCACGTTCGGTCTGCATCAGCATCAATAGCCTACCAAACGAAATTCGTGGATTATCGAACTATGAAAGGGGCTATGCAATGTCGACCCAGTGCCGACATACTGTGCGGCTCGCCGTCATGAACTTTGACCTAGTGTGCTGGAACACATTGCTTACTCCTGTTTTGTGAAATATTCACCAAAAAATGGTCACACCAATTTTTGCGTTTCTTTTTTTTGTTTTCGAGTTGTTATGATTGCCCGTATACGAACGAGACGGACGGACAGACGGACGGGCGGGCAAGGCACGTATTGCGGCCTAGTCCGGCGGCCACACAACAAAACAAAAAAAACGTTTAAAAGCATTTTCGAGAATGTTTTTGTGCTCATAGTTTTAGGCAGAATTGCTGAAAGCACCATGAAAGCACCATGGCTGACGTCGACTATTGCGACAGTTGGGCTACTGTATACGTGACATGGTCTATCGGTCTGTCACACGCCTGCAGCCTATACTGAAGCCGCTGGACGGAATTAGAACGAAATAATCCAATTGTTGTAAACGGCCAAACTACGACTTCGGGATTAGTGTTACTTGACTTGACAGTCACGGTCACTTTCTACAGTTCGGATATACCTTATGTATTGGTTTATCTATAACGTGCGGCAAAAAGTAGCCCCCGTAAAATTTTTCGCTGTTTTCTCAGCAATCGTTCGGCATTTTATTACGAAATTTTACACATTTATTTCTCAAAACGTTCTACGGCTAAATGCCAAACAAAATATAATTATATTGAAAAATGACGAAGTTATAGATTTTTTAACATGACCGCCTACCGATTTTTTAGCATTAAAAATGTCCAAGCTACAACACCAATTCAATGACATCGTTGAAACAACGCAGTTAACTGATCCGATGTTAGAATTCTATTGTCACTGCGAATGTTCAAACTGTCCGCCGCCAGGTCCAAGCTCCAACGCAAGTTTTCAGTCGCTTACTTTGACAAGTCTTTCACAACCTTGCCGATCGGTCTTTATGGCAAGTTGCCCCAGATAACCTGAAGCGTTTTCTCGAGTTCGGCGATTGTTTTTGGCTTTGTTTAAAGCTTGCGGTAAGCTTCCAACATTGCACCCCACACGTGATAGTCCATTGGGTTTATATTCGGCGAATTTGGAGGCCATTGGTCCTTTGTGATGAAATCTGGACAGTTGGCCTGCAGCCAGTTCTGTGCGCCGCGTGTGTGTGTGTGATGTCGCGCCGTCCTGCTGGAATATGAATCCGGTGGGCAGCCGGCGATTGCTTTAAAAGAACAATAATTTTGTAATAATTTATAAACAAAATAAATTACTGTTTATCACGTCGTCATTGTGACGACATCAGCAGTAATGTGGTAACCGGTTTTTAAAAATATTAAATAGGATTTTTGGCTTAAACATTTTTAATGCTGAAAAATCAGTAGTCAGTCATGTTAAAAAATCTATAACTTTGTCTTTTTTCAACAAAATTACATTTTGTTTGGTATTTGCATGTAAAATGTTTCAGTAAATACATCTGTAAAATTTTAAATTAAAATTCCTAACGGTTGTTGAGAAAACAGCGAAAAGCTATAGGGGCTACTCTTTTGTCGCTCCCTGTACATTGTATGCATAAAGTAAGTCAATTTTTAATTGACTTACTTTATGCAACGGTAAGATAACTCTGTGGTCGATTCTCGTCCGCTTTCAACGAGGCACGGACGTCGCATGACGTGTTTAGAGTAATGTCGCTGCACGGCGAACTATGGCGCCGACTGGCGAATGATAATGAATGAGACATCACGCACGACAGACTGATGAAAGGCAAGTCCGTGAGTGGACATGGCGACAATAGAACACGCACGCGATCACCGCACACAGCCTCTAATTCACACACAGTCACGTACACTAACGATCCACGTCCACGCTTCACGTTCGGTCTGCATCAGCATCAATAGCCTACCAAACGAAATTCGTGGATTATCGAACTATGAAAGGGGCTATGCAATGTCGACCCAGTGCCGACATACTGTGCGGCTCGCCGTCATGAACTTTGACCTAGTGTGCTGGAACACATTGCTTACTCCTGTTTTGTGAAATATTCACCAAAAAATGGTCACAATTGTAGCCACAAAAACGTTGCTTAAGTTACTGCAGCATTATAGACTATAGACAAGATGCAAACAGTATTTTTTCTGTAAAACTTTGAAGGCAAACTAAAACTGCACTAATATTTTGGAAGGTCCGATACAAATTTAAAGGACGCGGGCTTTTTATGCACGACAGCATGTAATGCTTCGAGCCTCTACGAGGCGTATGTCTGTCTGTTTGTCTGTCTGTCTGTCTAGGATAACGAAATCTTCACTGTGGCTGCCACAAACGGTCGGACGAAACACCCCACCGGACCGCACCGGACGGACGGTTAGGGTTAAGATTATGGTTGAGTTTAGGGTTAGGTTTAAGGTTATGGTTAGGGTTAGGGACAAGGTTAGAGATATGGTTAGAATTTGGGTTAAGGTTAGAGTTATGGTTAACTGCACCTGACCGCACCGGACGTCCGGTGCGGTTCGGTCCGGTGCAGTGTTTCGTCGGACCCTCCTCCCACAAAGACTGTTTTAGTAGGACTCCCGGGAGCGGCTGCCCCTATTGACTGGATGCATTTTATGTCTCAGTGAAAATTTTGCCCTTCCGCCACACCCCCTCCATTCCAAAATTCTGGATCCGCCACTGAGGATCCGGACCAGCCACATTGTATTTATAGCAAAGCATCATAAAATAGTTCACGAAATACTTCGCCGCTGCGTAATTCAATCATCTATTTTATTGTTTAGGCCTAATTACGTTGTGACAAAAGTATAGAGCTATTCAGCTACAACGTTTCAAATATCTCGTATACACTGCTCGTTAACGAGATACTTGCTTTGGCGCTTTAGGTTTTTCTTACACTTGGAGTTTTGGCGTAGGATTGAATATTTCATTTTAATATTTACCGTCCGTCCGTTCGTCTGTTCGTCCGTCCTGAGATCGTTACCTCCGTACGGGCTATAAACTCGAACATGAAAGATATAACAGACATAGTTAGTGTAAACGTTTCCAGAGTGTGCCAAATTTCAGCTCGGGGGGGTTAAGGTTAGGGTCGCTGTAGTTACTGACTCATTATCAAAAAATGCACCCTATTATAAAGGATAAATTGGACCAAAAATAGCGGCAAGAACGACAACGCGGAGGGGACGATGACATTGTGTTACGTAATAAATCATACAAAAAACGGCCGGGGTTTTAATTAAATACTGTGACGGTAAATGTAATAGACCCGAAATGGTGCCGTTTTATTATGCCATGCAATACATTCTGGTTAGAATTAGGCTTAAGAAGCGTAGAAAGCGACAGAACTAAAATGAAATGAAATGAGAACGGCGGTGGGCGGCTTTTATTTTAGTACGTTTCCGGAAGACACGTTCAGAGTTTCGCAGCTTCAAGCGGACGCCTTAAGATGTGTTCAAAGCGACAGAAAACCAACGAATTGAAATGCAGAAATAAAATGAACCCAAACGAAATAAGCCGAAATGAAATGACACAGCTGGTTCTGCTGCTTTAGTTCAGTTCAGTTTTGTCGCTCTGTACGCGCCTTAAGCACATGGACGGCCGCACAGCATGTCGGCATTGGGCTAGCCTCTATGAGGGGTGGGGAATGCGGTAGACGAGCGTGTGATTTTTGAACCAGTCGAGCGTGGCGGCGCGACGCAGTTTCGCCGTCGTCTCGACGTCGGGCGTCAGACGCCGTCGTCTCATGACCCGTTCGACGTAGTCGGGCCGGCGCGAGTTGACGTGGCCGTACCCGGGCTGGTACGGCGCCGCCCAGCTGACGACAATGCCCTCGGTGGCTGGTCGTACCACATTGTCCAGTACGACCGACTCGTACGAGTCGGGGATGTGTTCCAGCACCTCGAGACACAGCACCCAGTCGTAGCGGGGCAGCCAGAACTGCGGCAAAGTCAGGTCCACGTACCGTACGACACCCCGCGTAGATTCCTCCGTGAACGGGGCCCCGTCGTACGCGTCGTACCTCCGTACCTGCTCCTTACGTACAGTTGATAACAGGATTTAACTAGAAACTGCGAAAAGCACTGCATCAGTCTGCGAGAATTATTTCGAGAAACAGATTAGTTTCACGATCAATCATTTAATCAAATTTATTCATAATGTGGCAGCACAAGTGCTGAGTCAAAGCTGCATGGTTACAATAATCTCACAGTTAGACCAGTGATCGCAATTAAAATCTAACTCACTGTTTTGTGGACCACGTTTCTATTTTCAGTCTAAATCTGCATGCAATTTACTACAGTGTCCATACATAGAAACATGTACAAAAACAGATATGTTTAAAGGAAGGTAAAAATTTGGCATCTGCCCAAATCTGCAATGACGCCTTCGTTACTAAAAGTTCTGAACTGTCTTCCTTTTTACACGCATAAACTCTACATTTCATACGAATACTGCATCGCCTCAATCACGCTATTGTACACACTACACAGTATTTCGCTTAATTTTCAGTGTATTAAACTCAGTTATATAGCGGGACACCTCCAACATATCGACGCAATGGAATGGTGACGTAAAAGTTCCAGAGACGTTAAGTCTTCGAAGCCAAAGTGGTTTCAAGGCCAAAATTTTGACTCGAAGTTTGGCTTTAAGCATATGACCTCGGACTAGCCTCGGTCGCAGTGTGTTGGCCTTGTTAACAGCATAAAACTTTTAGCTTACGATGTCAACGTCACTTTTATGGTTTTAGGTATGACATCATCTTTGGCCTCGGTCTTGAACAATTGGCCTCGACCTCGATCTCAGCCTCGTGGTTCTTGTTTGGCCTTTTCTTCGGCCTCGGAAGTTCGGCCTCGCTCAACGTAGGCCTACGTAGTATCACTGAAGGGTTCTACCGGTGAGGACGTCGAGGCGTTGAGGACGAGTGCTCTGTAGACGCCTTGACCTTCGCCCAGACTGAGCACCGTTTTGCCGGAGAACAGTTCTGCCAGTGCGGCTGCCAACGGCTTGTCGGTGAGGTGTAGGCTGGCAACAGCATTGCGACACCACGCTCCGGTGTCCGTAGATGGAGCAAAGCTCTCGTTCTTACACTGCGCCTGCTGCACCAGCCTCTGCAGCTGGTTAGCTCGCCGCGACAACTCCACCAGCTGCGTCCGCATGTCGGCGACTGACAGAGACGTCGGATCCGCAATTCCTGGACTGGTGGGCGGAGGTGGAGTCCTCTTCCGGATGGTGATCCGCACCTCTGATTCCGTGACCTGAGCCGCGTCTGATTCGGCGGGCACTCTGCGACAAGAACAAGGTAGTTCAATATTCCAATAAATAAGTAACATCGTAAGTTTTTGTTACATTAACTACATTAAAGTTATTATTTCATTGATATAGGCTTCTCAACTATGCAGAAAACAGCAATCAATAGATCATTAAAAAATCCATTTCAAGATGAGTGTAAAATCTGGCAAAATTTTTTTACGCGCGACTGCTACGCTAACCGTGTCTTAGCTATTGTATAAACGTCAGTCCGTCTCTTCGTTCGTCTGTCCGTCTGTCACACCTAACACTGTGTCAACACGGTACAAGCTAGAATCACGAAATCTTTAGCCTGTGCTTTGCAGAGACTCTAGTTTTGTGACAAAATTATGTTGTTTTGCGGTTGCAGATTACGCAATATTTTTAGACAGACTAAAACTGCTGAAGTGTGTTTAGTTACCGCTGGTTCGGTGCGATACACTGGCAGTGCTTTGGCTTGTTTGACGGTTGTGTCTGTTGATAGCGTGGATAAATGAAAAACAGGCAGACTAAGCAGACTAGTAGCAGTACGCCGACCATTGTCATTGTGAGCTTTCTTCCCGTGATTGACATCCTCGCTCATGATGCTTGGCGGTGACGTTCATAGAACCTCCTAGATCTCATCCGCTTCAGCAACTGCTGTTTTCATCACCATAGTCATTATGTAGCTTGATATTGTAACGGTTAGAATGTTATACTTGTAACTCAGCCTTCCATCATTCTCTGGAAAGTAAATCAAGTACCGACGTGTCTGACTGGGAATGGGATTATGGCGGAGCGCGTTCACATGCGTCGGGTCAGGTAACACTCAGTGATCCCATTTGGCAGGTGAGGCTCCGTAGCTCTGAGATTGGTTTCACGTAAAAAGCTATAACATCTAACCAATACAGACGGTACTCATTACGCCTCTAAATTTGGAAACTAAGTTTAGAATGCCAGACAAGCAGAAAAGTTTTGCCATATAATTTATTATGCCAAGTTATACCTGCAAGGGTGTTGAAGTTAAGGGAGAGAGAAACATTTGGTCATGCACGTACGTCGTAAGAAAAAAAAACGGAAAATGGAATAGGAGAGTAAGGAAAGGTAAAATGAACAATCCCAAAAATTAGATGCAGCGCCGCCTATGGTTATCTCTGAACACAAGTCAACAAAGTATAAATTTAAGTTCTTAAAACAAGTGCAAAAATGATTGTAGATGTTGTTTTATCTGACAACACAAAAGTAATGAGTCTAAGTAACATTTATAAAAGTTAATTTGCAAGCATGTCATCTAGGCCTACTGTTACGTGTAGCTGCAGCGCACAACTTTAGTTAAGCCCTACCTGATTACACAAAAAACTAGAAACGATCAGAGCCGTAGCTAGCATTTTACGATTGGGGGTGCTGAACAAAGCAGTGCCGAGCGCCGAAGGCGCGAGCCGAATCGAGGCGCCGAAGGCGCCGAGGGGGGTAAGGTGTGGGGAGGGG
>Ga0209367_1008562_pt1 | contig 13976 bp, 6 predicted proteins | sample WorMetLIZISLAND2_FD_187412 | JGI IMG/M metagenome (GOLD analysis project Ga0209367, IMG submission 187412) | Marine gutless worms symbiont microbial communities from Max Planck institute for Marine Microbiology, Germany - Olavius geniculatus... ... | reverse complement strand
GCCACCGCCTCCCCCTCCTCTCGGGGGAGGCATTCCACCTCCTCCTCCACCGGCCCCTGGATTACCTCCTCCTCCTCCCCCGGCACATGGTGGAGGGGGCAATGGTGGTCGTCGTACGCTGCGGCTGCACTGGAACGAGGGTCGACCGGAGTTCTACACTCCATCAGGACGAGTCGCTGACACGATCTGGACCAAGATCAACCGCGAGCTTTGTAGCGTCAAGATTGACAAACAGCTGCTCGCCGAGCTCTTCGAGACCAAAACTACCGAACTCAAAGTCAAGGTACCAGCTCTTTGCTCATTACTTAGAAGTGAATTTTAACGTTAGGCGCGACAGATTCACGTTTTACGTTACTTTGCATACTTTACTGTACAGGCACGCACCCGGCCTCGACATCCTGTGCGATTCACTTGCTGACAAGTCGCGTGACTGGTGGCATCTCCGTCCCCAATATTGGGGTGGGGTAAGGTCGCCAAAAACGAGACGTCGCAGGCGTCGAGTGGGGCGGGGCATTCCCTTCCCCAGCCGACTAGAGGGTCTGAGGAAGCGTCGTAAGCTTCCCCACTGGGGTTCGGGTGAAGATTCGGTCGAAAAGAAATTTGGCTTTACAGAGTAGCAGAACTCTTGTGGTAGAACGAGTTCGCAGCGAAACAAGGAAATTTTTGAACAAGCGAGGATATTTGTGCCAGTGCTTTTTTGCCTTTCCCTTGATATGATTTTCTTGAACGAATTGGGCATTTATTCTGGCTATCTTAGCTGCAGTGCAGCCTGCTAAGCATGTCTAGATATTTGGGTCCAGGATTGACGACCTCGTAGTTTTTAAATAAACACAAACGTAAACATTAGTTACTAAGAACATAAGCCTACAATAGTGTAGTCTGGGGGGGGGGCGCATTTAGAATGGTGAGAGGAGAATGGCAGGCGCATAACTACGAACTTCCCTCCAAAATAAATAATATTGATGAGTGCAATTTCATCTATCGTGTATTGTAAAAAGACTATTTTTAGTTGTTTTTAGCATGTCAGTATGTTTTGCATTGTGTCTACAGCGGTTTGTCTGTTAATTGCTTTAATAAAGACTATCATCATCATCTATAGCAGACACATATTACCGTTTTTACGTTAGTCCAGTTAGGTCGTTAAAAAACTGCAAGCTTCCTCTTATGGTGATCTTTTCCTTCCAATTATAACATATATTTTTTTCATTTTCAGTATGAAGGCGCAGACCCAATGCCCCCTTTCAGGGTGTAACATTCTGTTGTGTTCGTGTATTTGCAGCAGTCGGAAGGGTCAAAGAAGGAGCTGACTTTGTTGGATCCGAAGCGTTCGAACGCCATTAACATCGGCCTGACCACACTGCCGCCTGCGCGCACCATCAGGACTGCGATATTCAAGATGGACAGCAGCATCATCGGCCGAGAACAGATCGAGGTCAGCTGCAGACGGACATTTTATCATAGCAACGTAGAAGGCATTTACGGTATCTTGGCGGCTTGGTGGCGTCGGACCTTCGAAAAAACGGTCGTGGGTTCAATTTCTGGTTGGGTCGCTATCTCTCTACCGAGTGGTTACTATGCATGGGTGACTGTCTGCGAACGGATACACTACACTGTATCTCGATACATAACTAACCACCCAGGTGCACTCAGCCTTCCATCCCTTCAGGCTAGGTAAATTCAGTACCGGCCTCTCTGGCTGTGATTAAGGCAGTGCGCGTTTACTTGTGTCGAGTATTAGATAACACGGTGTGATGTGACAGATTATTTTTTGGTTATCGTTAGTCTTTGTTTTCGGTATTTGTTTGCAAATTGTACCGTAACACTGGAGTATCCCATAACAGTTGCCCACCTGTACGAATGCCGGTTGCTGCATGTGCGTAGAAACTGCTGACAACGATGATGCCGACTGAAGATGAAAAAAACCAGATTCTGGAGGCACAGATGTCAAACCCTGACATACCGCTGGGTTCAGCAGAGAACTTCCTTCTAACACTGGGTTCAGTCAGCGACCTTGAACAGCGCCTCAAACTATGGGCTTTTACTCTGGAATATGACACCATTGAATCGGTTGGTTACTTCAGTTTTTCGTATAGGCCTGGGCTATAAATATTTCATATCACATTAATTTTTACGTTGACCGTTCAGGTTCAGCGTTTGTTAAAACTTGAAAACAAAAAACACGTTGCAAAAATATAAACGTTAAAAACGCGTTTTGTATTAGGCGCAGTGTTTGAATTGTGAAAAATTAGCTGGGGGTTGAACTCTTTGACGGTCGGAGCCAGGCCAAAATTGTGATGTAGGACTAAATCGTATGAATATAGGCATAGTATATAGCTAACCCCCCAGAACGTAATTTGACAGTGTGTTAGGGGGTTGAGAAAACAGTTGGGGGTTCAACCTCCCCAACCCCCTCGGCAATTCAAACACTGATTAAGCCTAAATCATTAGTAACAGAAATTTCGTAAACGACTTGTTGCAGTTGCGTACCACTCCATGGCAGACACCAGTCTTGTGCTCCAGTGAACATCATTTACTCCACATCGCCGCAGACAGGACCGTATTCCGCGGCCGGGCTTTCTGTCACGCAACCCGCCTCAACTGTTCGGAACGCGCTACCTCTCAACTTGACCTATGCTTCCAACACCGCGTTCTTGCCAACTTTTAAAATCATCCTGGAGACACATTTTTATCAAATATCTTTTACCTAGTCACCATCTGTGATTCATTTTAACTGACGTATGGCCGATTACTATGCGATGAATAATTCACTGATGGATTGATAAAACTTGCTGCGATGCAGGAAGTGGTAAGCGCACTGTCGGACTTGAAGCAAGGCGTCGAGGAACTGCGAAGATCAAAAACTTTGAAATACGTCCTTGCCACACTGCTATCCATTGGAAACTGCCTTAACAACATGCCGGTCAGTAGTAGTCCAATAGTAGTAGCGGTAGTAGTGGTAGTAGTAGTAGTAGTAGTAAAGGCAAATAAACAGCAGTAAAACATAAGGCCTTCCCGGAACTACCGTTCCGGGTGGCGTAAAAAGGTAAAAGCTCAGTAACTTGCAATATCGCTTTTTACATGCGTCGCGACCAGAGGCGCTTTGCAATTTTTTCCTTTCCCTTTCACATTTACTTCTTTTTTTCCTTTTTCCTTCTTTCTTCCTCTTCCCCTACTCCTTTTCTCTTCTCCTTCCCATTACTTTTTCTTTCCCCTTTCCTTCCCCCTCACCTTCTCCTTTTTCTTTCCCTTCCTTTTTTCTTTTCACTTTCCCTTTCCTTTTCTTTTCCCTCCCCCTTTCCTTTTTTCTTTTCCTTCTTCTTTCTTTTCGTGTCAACGTATGTGCGTCTAGCATTTGAGGCGCTATATCTCCATAACGGTGCCAGATAGACGCATGGTCACCATGGACCACGGATAGGAGGTTGACCCCCGGGAGTCGAATGTATCTTGACTGATGACGTCACGTGACCCCAAAAGGTCAAACTTGTGACCCCATTATCTTTGAGGCGCCATATCTTTATAATGGTGCAAGGTATACGCATGGTAACGATGGACCTTTTATAGTAAAGCGCTGGTGACGAATCGAATGGTCTCGTAACTGACAATGTTTATTGTTTAGTTAAAATAATACAGAAGGATGAAAGGATCATTGCTGCTGTACAATTTGAAATTGAACTGTTTGATTTTTCTACCGGTCTAAATAGCTCACTGATTATATTTATACGGACATATACTGTAAACTGTCGAAATGCATTGGACAGACTCTGCGTTCATCTGAACACTGTCTTGTTAATTTAGTTTTCATCTTGTTTGTCGTATTTTAGGCTTCTGTCAACATAGGGGGCCGGACTGGTAGTCTTCCGGTTGTGTGTGTGTGTGTGTGTGCGTGTGTTCGATCGTCTTTAATGTTCTCAACATGATATCCTGAGTATTTCTGGACACTGTTTTGCTAAATTTTCAGCATTGATTTTTTTTTAGATGTGGGAAAATCTTTTTGTATTTTGTATTCGGAAGCTGACTCTGTTTTACAATGTAGTGTAGCGACGCATTCGGTGCGTGATAGGATTGTTTAGGATCACCTAACTGTCTATTTACCGCAATGAAATGAATCTTAAAATGGGCTAACATTTGATTCAGTTATGACGTCAACTCAGGCACTCAGTTTGCATTGGAGCATCGTGCATTGGTTGCGGTAGGCTCGCGGTTTTACGATGGAGTATTTATCGCACGTGCCTGAGGTGAAGGACACCGTTGACAAACAGTCGCTGCTCAGTCATCTCTGCACGTACGTCGTCGATCACTTCATCGACTCAACCGATCTCTTCTCCGAGATTCCAGCCGTCAGCCGCGCCGCCAAGGTATGCTAAATGAACGAGTGTAGTCCCGAACTCTCAATTTCTTACTACTTATTTTCGAGTTGTTTGTTTTGCCGGTGGATTTTGTCATTTGTTATGAGTCAGAGTGGCTACCAGCTGGCATTCTGTCATGCCGACTAAGTCAAATCTGGTATCTTAAAGAACTTTGGCCGTGGAAATTTTAGTTTTGCAATTATACAGTTTTTGAGTTTACTGAAAAAAATACAGTTTATGTGACCAGCCCAATAAACCGGGTACCGTACCGGCCTTGCCCGTTCGATCGTTTATCTCTCAGGGGTTTCCAAATCGGAAACAAAAATCCAAAGAAAAAAAAACGAAAATGACACGAATTATCTCCACGGCAGAAATGTTCTAGCCTAGAGGGTGCGCCAAAAAATTTTACCGCTGAGGTTTTCTGATAATTTTTCCGAAACGACTGAGAATTTTTAAACAACATTTTACACGCCTATTATCTATTCAGATTTACGCTAACCTGCAAAATTTTATTCAATTATCTCCAACACTGACAAAGTTATGCCGTATTAAGTGCGATCACCCACCGAATTTTTACATTTCACAACACCTGCATCACGAGCTTTACTAACTGACGATAAACAACAGGTTTAAAACAGAAATAATTGACATTTTATGAACCAGCACACAGTTCAGTTAACATATTTTAGTATGAAGTTCACATCGTATGCTCAAAATGTCGGCCACCAGCCGAAACGCATGAGTTCAGACGTTTGCGAAAGTCGCTGATAGCTTTATTGATCGTTGTCTGTGGCAAGTCGTCCTAGATCTGCTGCAACACACTTTTTAGCTCTGGAATGGTCTTTGGCTTTGGGTGAAGTTTGTGAAATGCCTGAAGCATTGCGCCCCACACATGGTAGTCAAGTGGGTTAAGGTCGGGTGAATTTGGTGGCCATTGGTCCTTTGCGATGAAGTCGGTACAGTTTGCTCTCAACCAGCCCTGCGTCTGACGGGCCGTGTGCGCAGGAGCGCCGTCTTGCTGAAGTACGAATCCAAATGGAAGCAACCGTTTGCAGTCGTCAACAAGCATTGGCAGCAGACTTCCAACGTAATATGCCGCATTGACCTTTGCCTTCTCTTCGACAAAGTGGAGTCGACTCTTCCCATGGCATAGGGGGGTAAAATTTTTTGGCGCACCCTGTATATAGAGTACTTTAGTTGAAAAGGTCATAGGTCATGAGATGTTATTGTGGAGTCTGCTTGGTTGTAGGTGGATTGGGACGAGTTGAAGGAACGGCTGATGAGGATGCAGGAGGACTGCAAAGCGTCCTGGCAACATCTGCGAGCTATAGTGAAACATGACAACAACGTCGTGCTCAAGATCAGGTAGCTAGCGGACTAGAATACTATGTCAGCTCAATGCCGACTTATTTTGCGGCCGTCCGCCTGATCTATGACTTTGGCACACGCCTGCTCTGCTAACTTTTGCACCAATCTTGGTTTACTACACTATTCAGTTTTTGAGTTTTGATTGCAGATACATAAGATAAATGAAGACTTTTATAATTAATGTAAACAGGATTAACGTCAATATGCTTGCAGTAGTAGTGCTACAGTGGCGTCCGGCTTACGTCCTGAGACGCGACGGGGACGCGCACTGAGCTTGGGGACTTGGCTAACTACGAGAGGTGAGCTGTGAATGAACGACACATTGTTTCTAACTCAACTTTTCTTGAACTCAGACAACTAAGGCTGATAACGACAAGGGCATTACGACGCGAAGACTATGACGAACAAACGGACCCAGCAACGGCGACTACATTCTGACTGACCGACCCCTGAATATCGTAGGACAGCGGTTTATATGGGAATTTGGACAAAGACGTTGAGTAAGCGGACGGCGGCAGCCAGCAGTGTGGTTTTGATCGTTATACTTGGAAGCGTGCCGAGCACAGACAATGCAGCTCGCTTAGTCACGACTTGTCAATTTGATCGTTTCTAGGGATGCGGTAATAAGCGGATATACTAAGAAGTCGGCTGTTGTCGTGCATATGAGTGTGTGCGAAGGCGGACGCGTTGACTCGATAGATTATTCCTCTTTGTCTGTTCTGTACCTACTGAACTGTCTTGTATCTAAAAGTGACCTGCAGAATTAGAATTTTATACAAAAACCCAACAAATAAAATGACCCCCAATTTAGCTCTGTAGCAGTAGTGCTGATCTGAAACAGCATCGGTGTTCAAATAAAAAAGCATCTTTTTACTTTCGTAACTCAGATAAATATAAATTAGTTTGAATGAAACTTTAAGCAAATGCACGTTACGTGAAAAAAATAAGTCCGATATTTGGCTGGGAGTTAAATGTATGCCTACTTTGCTAATCGTGACGCATGACCGGTGTGTGGTTATAGAATGACGAGCATGCTGTCGGATTTCGCTGAGAGAATTGTCACGCTCAAGATCATTCACAAGCGAGTTCTTAACAAGTAAGTAACACACAGCCGCCTCTCAGCTGCGCTTGATAAAAAACACACAAATAAACTATAACTCAATTACTTGTATAACGAAATATTTTTATTAGCCACACAAAACAGCATAAAAACAATAGTGAAAGACCGAGACAACAATCATTTTAGCCTTTCTTCTTCTTGCTCCGCTTTTTCCGTCCGTCCTTGTCCAATGAGAAAAGCGTCTCTGATCTCAGCTTAAAAACAACCATTCTCCATACCATTGCCTTTTCCATCTTCAGTGAAATACTGAACAGTTATTAGGCCAAACATTGATTCTTCTCAGTTCGGCGTTAAATGTTTTATGTCATGTTGTTAACTCACTGGATGCGTGTTGTGCAATAGGCCTTACAAGTGAGAGGAAAGAGTCTGTTTATATAATGATAACTTTACTTAGGGCCTACTGGAAGTCACGACGCTCAAAGAGTTTTGTGAAAAACCGGGGGAGTATTTGGCGAAGTGTTTGACTGTCAAAAAACTCTGTGCAGGGTTGACTCACGTACAATACGGTGCATTGTGTACATAGTGGTCCGTATAAGTAAGCCTTAAACCGATTTTCACAATTTTTTCAAATCAGCGGTAAACCACAAGAAGATTAGTCGTTAAAGATCCCGTCACAACCTAAACGTGTTGTGAAAAATATATTATCAGCTAATACTGAAACGTACACTTATTTTATAAAGGGCCTTATAGCTGACTGTATTGTACACGCGAGTTCGATGCGATAAATTGAGATTTCCTGCACCATGTACCGGTAAAAAAATTTTGAAAACAGGGTTAATATTTGATTCAATCAGGACGAAAACTCTGAGGCGTACTTTTCATTAGGTCACTGTGCATAATGTTGGATGTAAATACGCAGGTTCACGCGGTTTCTGTTGTACCTGGGCTACTCGGCTCAAGACGCAGCTGAACTAAAAGTCCAAGCATTCTGTCGCACGGTCAGTGCGTTTGCGATGGAGTACCGCACGGCCAGGGAGAAGCTGATCCAGCAGAGGCAGAAGGCTGCCAGTCTACAGGCTCGCAAAGGCTCGCGAGGACTCGTTACTGTCGATGTAAGTATTTCAACCTTCTTCCACCTGCAGCACGTCTTGCTTGCACGTGTCGCGTCTTAGCTTCAACCAAACTTATTAAAAACAACATATCCCGTAAGGATATTTGTAGCAGACTCGATCTGACTATTAGTATGTTTGTTCTCGGTTGAAGGTGGCTTGCGTCGGACTTATGATTAGCAAGTCGTGGGTATAACTCCGGGTCGGGTCGCTATCAAATGGTTGGTACTTAGATGGATGATTGTCTGTGGACAGGTAATCTGTCTCGGAATGTAGCCAATCGCCCAGGTCAACTCAGCCTTTCATCCTACTGGAGTAGGTCAATCGAGTACCAGTCTGTATGGTTTGAGTTAATGTGAGGCAGGTTTACTTGTGCCAGGTAGCAGGTAACACTGTGTGATTCCATGTGGAAGGTGATGCTCCGTAGCTTTGAGATAGGTTTCCAAGAAGCGCTGGCACACTTTTAACTTTTTATTTTTTTTTGACACCATGTATGCGCAAACGTCCGGGGCCGGTTTCTTGTTTCTTTCGTTAACTACAGTATAACCACCGGTTTACGTTCATTTGCAACTCGTTGCTTAGTAACGACAGCTGTTATTGGACGACCTGGTCTCGTGCACTAAGCACAACAAACCAATCCTTTCGTGCAGGACAGACACCATGAATATTAATGCTAAGAACTATTAACCGATCGCTAAATTGTGAATGACATGCTGGCGTGCAGGATTCTTCACTGCTGAGTTCTGCTGCAAGCAAGTTGACGGTCGACACTCAGACCAGGAAGAACATCCGGGCACCGTCCGTTGACGCCGACAGCTTGGCTCGGTTGCCTGGCAACCAGCTCAGCAAATGCTCCTCTCTCAGTCAGTGTACATTTATGCTGCAGCAGTTGATTGACTGTCTGATTCATTGGTTGACTGATTACGAAGTGTACAGTGAAGCTGGGACGTGTGTTGGGAAGGTTGCGGTCTTTTACTTTTTCAGAGAGGGATGCATCTCCTCCGCTATTTTACCAAAATCTACGTAAACGGAAAATTTACATTATCATCTGCCAGTTATGTGTGGGCCAAAAAAAGTAAGCTCCAAACTGTTGTCCATATAATTGCCAAATATTGACCAACTTTTTGAAAATTCTTTTACCGACACACACTGTGGAAAATTTGCAATAAAGCCATCATTGGATATCTCACCATACCTTTACTGTGTCACAACGCTACTCTAGATGACGCAAAATGTTAGTGTTTATGTCTTGTACATAGTCTAGCTGTGATAATATGTGTGTTCTGTGTTTATTAAATAAATAAACAAAAAGGTCATGCTTTTTATTCAACGTTTAAAATGTTTTTGTTTTTTCTATTGTTTTTCTTTTAAATGAAGACCGCGTTTTAACGTGTTTTAAAGATACGGCGTATGACATCGGTGCGTGCAATGTTGTCGGTGTGTCGTCGTGGCGTAGGTCGACTGGATGGTCCAACGTCGAGCACTTTGCGCTCTCTGGCGCGGTTTAACGCCGGACACAGCTCCGAGAGCGAGGCAGTCGACGCCGACATCATGGACGCCGTCATACGCACAGCCACCATGGACCGTCGTCCTCTGCGCGACAGGCGCCGCCCATCGCCCGCTAGCTCCGCCTCCGTGTCACGTGACTCCGTCGAACGACAGCAGAAATGTCAGTGTTTTTTTTATGTCAGCTTGATTTTTTTGGTTACAGTTTTTTTTTTTACTTCTGAAGTTGTGGTGGCTTGGTGGCTTAACAGTCAAGACGTTGGACTTACGATCCAGAGGTCGTGGGTTCAACTACCCGCATAATCGCTATCAGATGGTTACTATATTGTATAATTGGACGAGTAAATGTCCACGAACAGGCAAAACGGCAGACAGCCACAGACACGCCGCCTGAATTTAAGGGTTGCTTTCTTGCTGCTCGCGAGCTAACGGCGGCAAAGCTTATGCATAGTAGCTGTGCCGAAACCGAAACATCTTCAATGTCTTTAGCTGGCCGTTGAACTGTCCAAGCCCAAACGCATCGAGGACCGAAGCCCACAGTTCTAGTCCTTCGTGTGACCAAAAAGCCGAGATCACAATTGGTTGGGAATGTGTGTTTGATGTGTAGGGAGGCCGGGCACATTGACACGTGATCGCTACGTCTACTGATGACGTCACGTGACTGCGTGGGGACTGGCCTATATTTACACGTGACACAATTCCAAGCGTCGTCGTCGTCGTCGTCAACATCAACATCTTGCGCTTCAGCAGACTAGAGACTGAGACGAGTAATTCAGATATAAAGCGACGCGCCGCGTGATGTATTTCGTTATGCAGGAGACTCGACTGGGCGCCGATCCCAGGGGTGGAAGGGGGCCAGGGGACTGATCGACCCCTTCTATCCCCACCAGTAAAAATATGAAATGTGAATCTATGTCAATTCACCTGCAGATAGACTTTCACTTTTTTCTCACTCCCAAAAAGTAAGTTTGGATTGGCGCCTCTGCAGATGTCCACTTCATAACTTGGGCGTCTGTGTGTTGGGCATTTGTTTCACTGAGACTGCGGCACGCTGACTTTTTTATCCTCTTTGGGCGGGAACACCAACTACTGTCCCCATCCGCATAGTGGAGAAATGGTGATTTGGGACGAATTGCTGAGAGCTATACCCCGTCCCGTTTTAGCGTTTATTGCTGACGTTCTTGGTACGTTCGCGGTATATAGGGCCTACTTACCTAGACCTAGCGCTATACGTTGCAAAACTGATCGATAGATATAACACTTAAGCCTAGTACAGTTAGTGATACCTTTGTCCGTATATAGCACGTTACGTTGGGTCGAAACTTTTTATGCGCAACTACTATGCAGTATGCAGTGTACTGTGCAATCTTCGGTTTCTGTAGTTTCGACCAAGGAAATTATGACATTATAAGCAGGAATTACCTTAATAAGCTTATGATTTCTTTGGTTTCTACTGACGATTACGTCACGCTGACTTCATATTGTTAAACGTTATTAGTTTCGAACAGAATTGATTGCACAACTTGAAGCGACTGCCGTTTTGCGCGCTGTTAAACGTTTCGTTGCTTATTTAAATATATTTAAATATAATTCACTCATTTATCAGATATTGTATTATAATTATTATTTACTAGTACTGTCGCTGTAATAAAGAACGTTTTTTAAACTTATAACATTCGCTTTTGTATAGTGTGTAGCTTATAAAAGGCCCTATACATAGATATGCTATATATATAAGCAGAGCCGGATGTAAGACAAAAGTGGGTCTGATGATGGTGCCCATAAAAGAGCCATTTTGGCAGCGGCGTTGTAAGTTAAAAAAGGAGGCGGGGCAGGAGGTTGCAATATTTAATGGCGTTCGGTTTGTTTGAAAGTGGGAGTGGGGCTTTATGGGTGGAGCAATCAACTGCGATGACACACATGTTACGACATCGTTGTATAATTGCTAACAACACTCATGCCATTCAGATAGACGTCACGCTGACTAATTGGGTGTTTACATGATCCAGCAAACGTCCAAAAAACTTCCAGCAAATGTATTCAAAATACGCGTGCTAATGCTGGACGTTTGCTGGATCGTGTAAACACCCTATAACATATTGTGTTAAGACGATAATCGTGATAAAAGTCCACTCGTGCATCGAAATGACTAGGTAACATTTAGTTGCTGTACAACAGAATTATGCACTTACACAGTGCAGATATTATACTGGTAATGCACGGTGTTTCAAAACATTGCAGCATCATTAAATATGCTAACTTTATGGAAAACGTGTTTTATTCGACAATTTGAAAAACAAAAATAGTTTTTTGTTTGCCTTCAACTCGTCTCCTTCTATCAAGGTAAGTTCTGTATGCTTTCCAACAAAGAAAATGTTAATGGTATATAAAACTAAAAATTCATTACGTATGACTGGACCGCTGCAAAACAGTGTTTGGGTCTGTCAAACAGATCAAAGCTGGTTTGTGTTATGGATAATTTCTACTTTGGCCTAACGTGAGGTAGCGTTGTTGCGTCCACAGACTGAAGTATTTTCCATTGCCGACAGCGAAATATCTTTTCCGGGCATTTAGGCCCATGGCCTATTAACTATTTCACCACGCTGTAAATTGTACGCACACTACCGTAAGTGTACAAAAATTTAATGTGATAATGATGTAAACTTGGAAATCGTTTATTGTCACATTTGTCAGTGATGCAAATATACAGGGTGTGGTAGAAAAATTATCCCCTGAAGTTGTTTACCATTTTCTGAGCAACCGCTTAAAATTTTAACGCGACATTTTACACATTTATTACCCGTTTATACGTGCAGAAATAGCCAAGCGGCGTTCGATGGCGCAGAGTTATAAAATTTTTTGTTAGACAACGTCGTGATTTAGCACGTTCATAACTTAGTGCTGTGATGAAACTTAAATGAGTTATCCGTATTGAAAAAAAAACTGAGTCTTGTTGGTCGTCACGTCATAGTGACGTAAACTTTTTAAACAAAGTCTCTGAACTCTTTTGGTTTAACATTTTTCTCGCAACTGACAATTTTTTCTCCAAAAGTACAATTTGTCGCTGAACTCAAACGGGCACTGCAGGTATCTGGGTCAGCTTGCCTTCGAACTTGGCTATGTTAAAAATTTCACTAAAAGATCAAATGCATGCGTGAAAGCTGGCGGTGGACACTTTAAGTTGTACTTGCTGTTTGGCAGATTGTTTATTACGTTGTTCGAATGGCAATATTTTTCTGAGATGCAAACATGGTGCGCTTTTTGTTCTGCACACATTCTGCTGCATGAGAACATGAGAAATGACAACGTGGTTACAGGAAAAATCCAATAACTCTGTTGTCCTTAAAGTCAATTAAATGGCTTTTGTTACGTTAATGTGACTATGAACAACTAATATTTGCGTGAAATTTCTTATTGCAATTCCAAGCGGTTGCTCACAAAATGACAAACAACTGTAGGATATATTTTTGCCGCACGCTGTATACTAGGCATTAACGCGCATCAGCTGCAGGCTAAAATTCAAAGTCGATTTGACACTTCGAACACAACAGTTTTTTTTCTGTTATTAACGATTTTTGTAAAGCACAACATTTCAAGCCAACGCAGAGAATGGACCGCCACACCGATCCGCTCGTGTAACGCCTTTACTTTGTGAAGCCGCTCTTGATGAGCTTGGAGAAGATGAACGAGACTTCGTTCCAGGCCTGCGGCGGCATGCCGAGTGACGTCATGGCCCTGGAGTTGCCAGTCTCGATGGCGGTGATGGCTTGTTTCAGCGGCGCAGTTTCCTCGTCGCTGAGCTGCAGACGCTGACAGAAATCATCAAGCGTCTGACTCACTGCCGACAACAAACACAACAGTTACATTGTACACGACTAGCCACCTGCAGTGTCATGGCCACAGCCAGACTTTCACAAAAAGGTTTCGACTTTGTCCCTCTCCTCCATTAATCTAGCTATTATCCAGAAGTGGGGTCTGGGCAGAGCCCCGGCCACAAACGAATTTTTATGCTTTTTCAACCTGAAGATCCCATCTGGTGGTGACGTACGTGTATCGTTATTTCTATGCAATGTTTTCCGGTTCCGGCTAACGGCGGAGGGTCGATCGAACCCATTGAACTTCGCTACAGGCGTGACCCACTACGCCTTATGTGTTGTATAAATGCGTGTGCACATTTGTCGCAATTAAGCTATCATATAGACAGCATTATGGGTAGGGCTGTACGAAAATCACGGTGCAAAAGTGAAAAAATCACGGCATACTTTTAGAAAAGTCGCAAAATTCACGGCGAATTCACGGTGCCAATTCACGGTCATATATAGCGTTAAAAAACGACTCATTGACAAACATTTTTGTTCTTTGCCTAGTCAACAATCAGTTATGTATCGTCGTCTCACAAAATGACTAACATTAATCGTTTTTAGTAACTTTCAGAAACAGTTTTAGTAACTATATGCAACTATACACACAGCAGTGCTACAGTACAGTAACTGTTGAGTCCATAGTCTTCAGTACAAAAATATGAAGCAAGATGCCTAGCTTCAATGTTTAACAATCAAATTTTACGAATTTTGACACAAAAGTGCA
>Ga0209367_1008561_pt1 | contig 13977 bp, 8 predicted proteins | sample WorMetLIZISLAND2_FD_187412 | JGI IMG/M metagenome (GOLD analysis project Ga0209367, IMG submission 187412) | Marine gutless worms symbiont microbial communities from Max Planck institute for Marine Microbiology, Germany - Olavius geniculatus... ... | reverse complement strand
CCTTGTTTGACCGGGCGACGTCCGAGCCGGCATGTTCTTTCATTCGGTTGTATTGGCATCAGATTTCATTCGTGTTGTTACTTTATGGTCAGCGCATCGACACTCATCTGACCTGGAGCTATTCAAAAAATGAAAGTGGCACGTTTTTTATAGACCACGGTGTAGATTTGCATCGAAAAGCTGACAGGCATGCTGCACTTCCTAAGATTCCATTTGGCTTCCGTGCACATCTGTTACTGTGTTTGCTTCTGATTCAGTCGCATCAACCCAAATGGTGTTGAATTATCGCTTGTCACTACTCACTAGTTTCAGTCATTAGTTATTCATGTGTAGGCTGTAGTTCGTATACAATGGATCAGTCTTGCTATATTACTTGTGTTCATTGTTAACTTAGAGCGCTTTTAGCCAGTCTTGCAAGCATACTGGAATCTTTGCATTCTCGGGATATTTTCTTCGGTGTTTGTAAAAATGGACATCTCGATGGTCTCTCCTTTGCACAGTGCTATCAAAACGACGTGACGTTTGCTGATAATTTTATGATTGCAATTATTATTCTGATCTTCATAATTTGTTAGTGCACGACTAAGCGTTGATTTCTGAGGCGTTGATGGAATTCTGTGTTGTGTGAAGCTGGCAGCGTGGATGATCAGTCTCTACAGCAGCAGCAGCAGCATCTGTTGCCATCCACATCAGCTGGCAGCACATCAGCCTGTGTCGTGCCAGACACTACGGACCACGACTTGACTGCCAGCGTTTATGCTAAAACCAGAGTCATCTGATACCAGCAATGGAAAATTGGTCCAAAAAACCTAGGTTTTATAGGTAGTTGCGAAAACCCTTAAAACCTCAAAAGTTAAAATTTTTGATGTTTCGGGGGTTTTGCTAGTTGTGGAATTTCTAATACAAATCAAATTTAATTTCGTATTTTGATCGCGATTTTTGAGTTCTGACGTCACGTCAGTCATTCATTTGGAGAGCGAATGACTGTAGGATGTGAAGAAGTGTCAGCTGACTCCGCTTTTTAGGAAATTGACTAGACTATGTGTGCATTCGCCCAACCCCCATTTTTTCTTTATCTGAAAAGTTATGGCCGCTACGTGCACCAAATTTTTTGCTACTGGTAGGGGACATCAAGGACAGGTCACTGGCATAATTTTAGGCGAATACATCGAAGGGATTTTGAGGGAGCGTGAGGGGAAATTTTCTTTTGATCCCTCATATCTCCTTGATTGGGCAAGCTGGGGCGCTAAATTTTTTCCCCAAAGTGCCTTTGAAGGGGCGTGTCTCAGCAAAATTTTATCCCCCTCAATTGAACGAGAGACGAAGGGTGACTGTTAAGTAATTTTCCTCAATTTTGTGGGTCGATTTCGGTTGACATCAGATTTTAGAAATTATGGGTTGGATCGTCTGATTCGTTCACTAAATTGTTGTCGTGCGGGGGTACAATTTTTCAAACTTTTACCCATTTCTCAGAAATCGCCCCCCTAAAGTTGACCTAATTTTTTTGACATTTTGCGACAATAGTTGAAAAATTTTTCCAAAAAATTTACAAGCGGCCCAAAATTTTTTGCTGCAAAACATTGTAGATTAGGTAACCCTATATGTAACACGTGACATAATTAAGCCATGGGTGTTAGGGGTTTGGGGTCGCCGGCCCCCAAAATGTGGCATGAAAATCGCACATTTTGCGCGCAATGTTTGCGTTGTATATCTCGCTTATTTTTTGACCAATTGGTGCGATTTTTTTACTCTCCGGTAGGCCTCACCTAGCTTTCTGCGACGCCCCATCACGATCCCGCTTTACACTTACGGTTTTTGGCTTAATGCCAAAAAAACGAAAATTACATTATCGTCGATATGGCGGTTATTTTCACGCGGTAATGCACGGTTTGTTTACCACCTGGTCGGCCTAGCCGAAGGCCACGCAACGTCCCATCGCGATCCCGATTTCTGCTTCCGGTTTTTTAGCTACAGACCCCCAGATTTTCCGGGATTGGCATTAAAGCCCTCCTTTTCGACTCCGAATACGCTGAGTGTTGAATGATATGTTTCCTGTGTCTTCAAATTTGTGTTCCATTTTCTCCACATGCTAAAGCCTAAAAAAACCTTTAAAATTTGAAAGAAACCTATAAACCGAAAAAAAATTCCAAAAACGTAGGTTTTTCCATTCCTGTTTGATACCGTGACATGATGCTGATCTGAAAAACAGCTGATCTGTGGCCAAGAGACTGAAAGAGGAAACTGCTAACAGAAGAGAAGTCACTCGTCAGAAGAAATCCCAAGAGAATGAAAGAATTTAGGTCTTGCGACGTAGCTGTAATTGCCAACCAGAACATTTTTAGCTAATTTCTGTGATGTGATTTGCCTCGATAGGTTTCTGTTGTTCTAGACGGGGCACTAGTTAGTTATAATAAATTATTTAAGTCGTGCAAGGTCATCACAGTCTGTAGTGCACGATGTGGCTTATAGCACTTGTTCAGCAAAAATGTTTTACATGCAGCCATATGCAAAACATTTGTGAAGAACTGTTTAACTTGCATGGTTTGAAGATCTAGATGGAACTGCACAGTTTAGTAACAAGTAATTTGATCAAAGCTCACGTGATGCGCGATAGCAGCGGTCCTGCCACTTTGGCAATCAGTGTAGGCCTACAGCAATAAGATATTAATATTAAGATATTAATGCATCTTGAAAGAGTACTTAAATATGAGGCCTCTGTATGGAAGACTCCTTTTGTCACGATAAACTCGAGTCCTTGGGGCAGCCCACAGTGTAGATCTCATGATCCTAGCTTGCGTCGTTTTGACACAATACCGCAGTGTGAATAGACGGACAGACGGACGGACGGTTAGACGATGGCTAAGACGCGCAAAGCATTCTGCTATCGCGCGTAAAAATGAAAGATTTTGATAATTAAATTTAGGCCTTGTATGCATTTAACTGCTGAGTGTTTCCTTATGAATCAGCCAGTACGTGTGCTTCGGTGAGAACTCAGAAATCGTTATAATTTGGCCGAGTTGTAGGCAAAGAAAAACTGGGTCATGTCATGATTTTCTGTCAGTTCGGTGATAAGAACCGTAGTAAGATATGTTTACTTCTAGTCGTGCCAGGCTAACATGAGGCCTTTACTGTTGTACAAATATTGTGATGTTATCTTTGTTGCTAATTCAGATTGTTTTATTGTTATCACGCTATGTGAGTGCTATTATGTTTATGTGTGCATTCGTTATTTTAATTGCAGCAAAGTGGATGTTTTTGTTGTTATTGTTAAAAAATTCGTCTACTGCTAGTATTTGCTGAGACGTTTTGTGGTATAAAATTAGTTTTAAATTGCGAAACGAAACTGTTAGTGCTAACCTGAGCCTGTTGAAACAAACTCACGTAAGAAGAAAATATAATTTCTGATAACGTGCTTTACAGTATAACAGGTGGTGGAAGTTCGTGCTGCTCGGAGTTTGCTTGCATGTCAAAAATTATAGTATTAGCTAGACCTGCGAGTCGCTGAGGTACAGAAACATGACCCGACTTGAGGCTAAAGTGGCCCCAAGTCGACGGCGGTGGACTTGAGCACATCCGACTCGACTTGATAGCGGAAAGTTGACTTGAGTCGACTTCGACTTGAGACGTTTATAAGTTGTGATGAAATTGCGTGAACGCTGTACGCATACTGTAAGTTATTCATAAGGTGTTTTTCCTTCCGCGAACGTCTTTTGTTATTGTCATTTCTTGAAAAAAGTTCGTACAGACGGTTAAAAACTGTTACGTGAGTTTAGTTTTTGACGCGCTACAGCTATGCTGTACGGCGTCTATGGCATCGTTGTCGTCCGTTCGTCGGTCCGTCTGTAACGAATGTATTGTGGCTAACTGCATGTTAGAGCTAATGGAAGAACTTTTTACACTAATAATTAGTCCTGTGTCTTAAAACTAGGCATCCAAAATTTCAGCAATTTAGTTAGCCTACAAATTGCCTTATTCGCCCAAAATCATCGATAGGCGCGAGTTTGAGAGAACTGCTAGGTGCAAGATTATTGGTCAAGTCGACTTTTCAAGTCCACTTGAAATGACTTGTAATGAAACCGACGTCGCCAGAAACTTTCGACGGTGACGCTGCTACAGACCGACTAGACCCGGCTTGGAAGGCCCAAGTCGACTTGATCGACCCGACTCGCAGGTCGACCCAGGATTAGCAAGCATACCTACGTACGTAATGATATTCTATTAACCAACACAACAATAAATTTAAAGTAGCCTACACAATACACTGACAAGGACAGCTGTCCTGAGCAAAAAAACGGGCACACTCGTCTGTAATTCTCAGCGTCCGGTAGGCATAGGCCTACTTCCTTTGATTAGCAGTAGCCTACAGTCAGAAGTCGTACTGCGGCACTGTACAGAAGAGTTGATAGAATTATCGCGCTTCAAACAACGTCGTTTTTACCCTCAGGCTAATACTGGTGTTGTTCAAGTCAGCGCATAGGGCCTACGTATGGGTCCATACATTCAGAGTGGTCGGCAGACAGCAATATGCTTCGAATGCGTCGATCGTCAGTAACGAAGTCTGCAGTTGGACGGAAAGGCTCCGCAGTGTTGCCGCTCTCCAGCAGTTGTATGCGTCACGAGGAATAATTTTAGCCGCAGATCGATACCATACGAAGTTACAAGGCCACAGGTGATATATAATGAAATAGTTTTGCTAGCATGCACATGCAAGCACCGTCACGTACTATAAGTTGCAATAATAATGGCCTATGTCGGTGTCTAGTGTGTGACAGTGTGAGGTCAAATTCAGAAAAGCAATAGAAATTAGCAAAATTTGGTACTTGCCGGTATGCATGATATAGGGGGCCTAAACGTTGCTCTGATTTGCGTTGGCGTACCCAAGTCGAATGGCAGAGATGCCATTTACACTTATCAGCTGGATCATACAGTCGTACAGCTACAGTTTCGGTAGTCGATCACTTGAGTTCGACGTTTTCGACTACATTGTTAGGCGTGTCGGCGAGTCGCTCGTCGAGGCATGCGCCAGCAGTGACCGGCGTGTCTCGCTGACTCGCTCGACTCAGACGTCGACGTCGGCAGAACTCGTCGTAGTGCTCGACATCGTCGATTGTCTTGGGCAGCGGCCTGTGTCGTGTCTCGGGCAGCGGCAGTGCCAGGAAGCCGCCGACGATGGACAGAACGCCGAAAATGACGAGCGGCAGCTGACGGCCGAGACCGACGTCCGCCTTGGACAAGTAGTTGATGTACGGATACAGGATGCCGCCGAAACGACCGGCAAACGAACCCAGCCCCGCTCCCATGTTCCTATATACGGTGGCACATTTACCGCATTTACCACAGCGCCATTGGACTGAAACAAGTGTAGAGTAGGCGTACAACAGCACGAAGACAGGAAAATGCGCAAGAAGCACATGGAAAAAGAACTTGTCTAACTGCATAAATTGACATTCTCACGAAACGTTAATTGAACAAATCTAGTCACTTCCGTTAATAAAATTGTCGCAAAGGTGCCATCACCTGGACTTTCCAAAGCAAGCTTATTCGCATAGGTCTAATAAATAAATGATGTAAGTAAGTAAGTAAGTAAGTAAGTAAGTAAGTAAGTAAGTAAGTAAAATGTAAATTTATATGGCGCGTATTGTTAAATTAACCTCTAATGCGCTGTGTGTCGGTGTCTGTGTGCAGTTTTCCCTCTGCGCGTTAGTATTTTAGCCTACTGCAGCCGTCTCACTCTCACGTCTATCCTTTACTCAAGAATGAAAAGCCCAAAATTGACAAGCAGGCTGATCGCGTAAGATGATAATGGCAGATCGGTTTTTGAATTTTAAAAAGGTTAAAACCTAAGCCGTTGATTACAGCAATCTCAGACAAGCAATGTGAGAAATTTTAGCTAAAAGCTGTATTAATTCAAAACTAAGTAGAAACGCCCGGAAACGATATTCCCCTAGATACTCAGTGTAGTGTACCCATATGAAACCAGGTATCGGTAAACTTTTTATGTGGAGTAACAATGACGTCAGAACGGTTATTGAACTTATTCCATTTCCAATTTTAAAATTCCAAACAAACTAATTATGGCAAGTGATAATTTTCATACTTAGCCTGTATAGATATCAAGTTATGGTACATAAATTTTATACCTTCAAAAACAAATTTTAGCTACGGCCCTGAATAGCCTATTACTAGGCCAGGCCTACTGGTGTTTACAATTTGTGCTACTTTCGTCATCTTGTCATTACATGGTGTATGTCTCCTTCAATAGTATTTTATCATTTGTATTCACGGTATTACAGTCACCCTCATAAAGTCTATAACACTGAACTCAGCCGACCTGACGACGGTCGGATAGATTTCTGGTCCGTAAATGTAGATGATCGTGAACGAAGCGTTGAACGCGAACTTGCCGAGCATCGCCAAACTGACTGACAGCCACGTCAGATCGGTTCCCGATGCTGTTTGCCGTACATTACATATACATATTATACAGCAACTAACTACACTCAGTACGCTGTATATACCATGCGTAAGCCTATAATATTATGCAGATTACTGTATAACCCTACGATCAATACCGTAACAGTAAAGTGTCGGACTTACAATCAAAGGACGTGGGTTTGTATCAAGTGGTTACTACTTAGATGGATGACTGTCTGTCTGTGGACAGGTGAACAGTCTCGGTATATAACCAGCACAAAGGTTTGTAAAAGGAAACAAACTATATAACTAACTTTTCTACCGGTGGAATAATTGTAACCTCCTGAACATTCCCTGATAATTTTGTGGAAATCTGCATATTTTCCACGGAGATATAAAAGAAAACTTGAGTGGGTGTTTTTTCTGAACACAGTGTATAGACCTATAAAAATAACAAGATATAGGGCCTACACTAAATTTGAACAAAGTCGATACTAAATTAGGCACGCGACACTCAACAAATTCTTTGACGCAATTCGCGATTCGTACCAGTTGTTTGTGGAATAAAGGGCGAAGCAATGCAGACGAGTCCACCAAACACGTGAAACAGACACAGCGGCCAGCGGCGACCAATTCTGCACATTTTGTACAATTTCTTCGTAAAGGATGCGGAAAAAAGCATCCCCTAAAGTTGCTGGCCGTTTTCTCTGCAATCGCGTACAACTTTAACGCGAAACTGCACACACTTTTTGCATGTTCTACATAACTAGGACAAGCGACATTTAATACTTCTTGTTGTTGTTGCAAAGTTACAGTATTTTGCGAGGAAACATCGGTTTTTTCACATTCAAAAACTTAGTGCAGTAACGAGTAGCAGTGGCGTAGCCTAGATGGAGCTGTACTGTGGGCATTTAAGGGATGTGGCATGAGGAAAAATGTTCCCTCCCCATTGGCAAAAGGTCTGGAAAAAGGACTGTGTCTTCTTCCTTCAAAAAATAGCATTAACAATAACATTGTTAATAACATTAACAAGTTGTGTGTGTGAAAATGACGTGTTTTGGTGCATTTTTGGCACTATTTTGAGTAACAAAGTAGGCTCCTGGGAGGGGAGCGTGCCTCCAGTGCTCCCCATGGCTACGCCAGTGATGAGTAGTGCATATTGAAAACAACCAGGTCCGTTTTGTGAAACTGATGTGAAAGTGCTCGCACTCTAACTTAAAAAAGCTAAAACACGGAAAACCTGCTAAAACAGGCTTCAATCTAAGTGACATTCGACGAAATAAGCAACATCGCAGAAAAAAACAAATAAACGCGCCCAGAGCTGTGCTACAGGTGAGGGTCGTCATTAACTGGTTTTTACAACATGATATGATATGAAACGCAAGAAATATATCCAAAAGGTGTATACGATAGTAAATATATTACCTGTAAATGACCCACATGGTAACGATGACGGACGGAATCTCAATCATTTGTCCGATGAAGAAGTTAATGTACAAGTCTCCGTAGAGATTGGGCGTGTTGAGGGTCAAGCCGTAGTATACCATTGTGTTCAGCGCCCTGCAACCCGATCGCAAATCGGCTACGAATACTCAGCGATAAGCTACACGAAAAATTATAAAGTCAAAAGTTACAATGTTTCACCCAATGCTCGGATAGTCTATGGCAACTACATTCAATCACTTGTTAACTATAACTGGTGGATTAGAATGGCGGTGCTTGCAGATGCAATGTCGACGGCCTGGGGCCGTCTTGGGCGTTCACAACAAATTTGGTCACCGCACAAGCCATGATTATGCGAGGTAATGTGTCATTTTCTTGCAGTATATGACGTCTGGTGACCTTGACCATTGACATATTAAACCAAAAATAGGCAGACTGGCTACTCCTGCTGCGAGAAACGGAACAGTTACTTCAATTACCGTTTTCTTCACCTTTTAATTTTTAGCCGACCGTACTTCAGTAGCGGTTTAGCTACGGTACGGTATGGTTGTCAGTCCGTCGTCATCCGTCGTCGTCCTTAACGGATGTATTGTGGCTAACCGTTAGATCGTGTTGAAATTTTTTACACGAATAATTAACCCTGCGTCTTACACCTAGACATGCAAAATTTCAGCGATCCATGCGTAGGAAACATTTTCGAAATCGGCGTTGAATGGAGGAGAGTAGGAAATGTGCGTTTTTCAACGAAAAACTGGTCATATCTCGGAAACGGTGAGAGATACCTCCAAGGTTACTATTAATCACTAATAAAACGTGGCACACGTCTATCGAAATAAGATAAAAATTATTGACCTTAGATGACCTTGAAGGTCACTGAAAACCAGTACGGTCGTTATCCTAGCGACAGCTGGGCTTCTTGTTTTTCAAGTTGTGCGCCCATGTGGAAGAGACGGAGAGAGAGGGAAAAGCGAAAATCGCGAGATGCTTAGGCTTAATGCGGTCTATAAAATGGCACAAAGCAAGAACACTAACCCATCAATCAAGACAGGGTCTATGCAATAAATGCCACAGGCTCCATTTGAATGCAAGTGACAACAGTTAGTGACGCTATGTTAACATTTCTGCATACGGTAAAATTACCAAAGTCCAGAAATGCAGAAGGTGATACGGCGGAGATTAGGCGTGCGAACCAGATCCAACACCGTGTAAGTTTTTTGCGTGCTCGGGTGTGTCTCGCCGCTGTACCTCCGTGACGCTTTCACCCCATCCGCATCATCTCCGTCGCGAAGACAGTTCGGAGGAAGCTGTTTGCCGTTAACGGTCGCAGCTCGTTCTAGTATTTTCTCGGCCTCTGTGATTCGACCTTTTGCTATCAGCCATACCAAAGACTCCGGTATTGCCCTAATACACATAGACACGGTATCTCAGATCCGCCAACGGCTGTGGGTGATAACATTTATGTTTTGCACAGTTTTGTGTTTCATTTTAATGTATTATGTTTTAGCGCCGCGAAACATTTTTGCAAATGTTTTTTGATGTTGTCACACATAAAATAAAACCTACTGCTGCACCGCTATAGGTAAGTAATCGCATTTTGCCCTATCAATCACTGTATACGAAGTTGCAAAAGTTGGTCATCCACTGTCGATGTCATTTCAATATACGCCTAGGGTACAGTTTTGAAAATGTTTTTTGTGTAATTTTTTACACGTAACCGCGGCCTAGAACTTTTTTGCAGATGATTTATTTGGCAAGTACCGGTAGCCGTCTTCGGTCTTCAAGACATCGCAAACATGTTTTCAAATGTTTTAGCGTATAACATTTTTGCAAAACACTGCTCTAAATGAGTTGTTTTATTACGCGCGAAAGCAGCTACTGCTTTCAGCGCGTCTTAGCCATCGCAATTCTGTCTGTCCGTCCGTCTGTCCGTCACACGAGTGGATCAGTCAAAAGCGGTGCAAGCTAGAATCACTATATTTTCACCGTCGGCTGCCAGGAAGACTCTAGTTTCAGGAACCGTAAAGCTTTCCCATAAATTCGAAGGGAGTCACCCCGAACGAGGGCGCTAAATGGGAGGGGGTGGGCAAAAGTTGCGATTTTGGGCCAATAAGTCGCTGTATCTCAGTAACTGAGTAACGGTGCGAGATAGGGTCACTAATAGGAAGTCGTACACTGGCTCTCGATTGGCGCCAAATTCAATGACCTTGAATGACCTTGAACGCCAAAATAAAAAGTTTTATAGATTTTTTTGGCGATTTCGGGCTGCGACACAAGTCTATATCATTCACAAGGTGCTGCCACGGAACTATCGTTATGCAACCCAGATAGAAAATTTGGTATTTGTATACTAACTTAGCGTAAACACCCCAATTTTCAGCTAAACTACTAAACCGGAACTGCTATAGGCTTTTGCGCGTCTCGTGAGCATTAGCTCAAATTTCTTGTATATCTAATTACGGTGATCGGAAACGATAGGAATGCAAAAGTGGAGTCATTGGCACGGCGGTCTTGTGGGAATGAAAAATTCAAGACCAACAGACAAAGGAGAGACAAATGATATTTTCGAAACCGCAAGAAGCAGTGTAAAGCGATCTTTATATAATCATTCTGGGTAAAAAAATGTTCAGAAAACAAAACGATTGTTGTTGTCTGACATCTATAGATCCTAACTCTTTACGCCAAGTCGTTTGTTCTAAACCAGGCGATAAATCAGTATCGCTTCAAGTAAATGCCGCCTGTCCGACTCGGTCGCGCAGTGGAGCGAGTCACCGGTGACCAAAGCAACTGATAGAAGCGTGATCACTTGATCACATCTGATCAGCGCTGACGCAGTAATGTGTTATTTGTTAGTGCACGTGTGGCTGTTATGCTAATGTCTCGAAATACGAAATAACCGTGGCATCGCATGCTGAGATCGGCGTCGAAGTAAATTCCAAAATCTCGTACTGAGTACTAACTTCTACGGGTTGAAGTACACCAGAGCAGGTCGGTCTTACCGGTGTTCAGCTGCAGACGGTTGGCCAACATCCACGCGGCAACGTCGCGTCGACAAAGTAATGCAGAGAGACGCACCTGGAAGTCTGCGACAGCAGATAATCTGCACGAGCCGTATACCTGGGTCCTGGGTGTCGTCGGCATACAGATGTGGCCGGAAGCCATGCTGTTCTACCAGACCGACTAAGTCAGCAGTATAAAAAATGAACACTATCGGGCTCAAGGTCTACCCCTGTGGGACGCCACATGACAAGTAAGACCGGAACCACTCCAGCACAGGACCATCCAGTCCATAAGACACCTGCAGACGTCGACATAATATGACATGATCGACAGTATCAAATGCAGCTGAGAGGACCAGAAGGACCAGTGCTGTGACGTCACCACTGTCCACGGCTCACCCTTCAAGTGTCCTTATTACAACTAGACCCTGGCTACGCCACTGCTCAGCACCCTATGGGAGCTGAAATATGGTCTTTCGAAAAAGTCGATTTGGGTGGGTATGATTCCATCTTTATACCTCCGACGTTAGTAGACCAAAGTTCACGGGACTTTTCGCCTAACGGGAGAGGAATCGCGGTAGATCAAATACTTGTCCGATTTTAAATACATTCATCCTTTCCGGAGATATTCGCCGTCGAAGTTTGACGTCGTCCGGAATCGCGCCAAATTTTGCATGTTTTTTGCTTCTAACATTTTTGGGGGGAAAGCCCCCAAAATTTCGGACCTAGATTATTTAATCGAACATACTTTCCATCATCGTGAAAAATTTCGCGGCGATCGGCCGACGGAGGTCGAAGATTTCGCGAAGGGACAGAAGAAATGCTAGCAAAATATAAGCACGTTCCGAAAGCTATCGCTTCTGGACGGACTAATTAATGCGTCCTTAGTGGTTAATTATTAAAAAATTTTTAATCGTTGCCAGTCTTAGTAAGAATGCAGACTGACCAAATGAGAACGACTCCGAGAATGGTTGGCAGTGAGACGATGACCTGAAGGTGTCGCCACTGTCTGAAAAGGTACGCCCAGCCCGATAGAATGGCGCCTCCAAGCGCCCACAAGAACTCATGAGACACGGCAGCGATTGTGCGCTCCTTGGGTGGGAACAACTCGGTCGCCATAACGAACCCCGTTATGTTGATTCCCTGCATGTAAAGACGCAACTCAAGACTAGACGCATATACTCTTCGCTTAAACTATGCCCATATAAAAGCTGATAACAAATTCAATATTTCTTACTGGCCAGAATGTGTAAACAGCTACGGCCGCTCGCGCGACTTTTGTATTTTTATTCTTACTAGTTCAAGTCGTGCGTTACAGTGATTTTCTTTTATTTTAACTTTTTCAGTTTTTTTCACATCACAATGTTTGTTACAACTGTTACTAAGCAATTCTTGTTATTTCTTGCAGCCGAGCAATTCTTTCCAACTCTCGATTTCGTCACTGCGCGGACTGCGGCCAGTCGAAGTTTATGCTTGTTACTACATGACTCGCAAGACGTAAGCCATCTAAGAGCAAGAAACTGATACTGCGGTACAGGCATCTCAAATGAGCACGCGGTTATATTTGCGGCTATACGTGCTGTGTTTATTTGGAGACAGAAGCAAAACGTCAACGGCTGGAGCTGTTTCGTATGACGCAGAACACTGCACTAAACAACACGAGGTCACAGTTAGGTGCGTTCAAATGTGCCGTCATTAGCGATCGATAATTTACTGGCAGCAACGCGCATTGATGACGGAACGAACGATTACTCTGATGCAGGACTGCTGGCCCATAAACGTGTGAAATGGGTGAACAGGGGAAAAGTGTGATTATGTGTAGTTTTCTCTGATGTCGTCTGTGCAGGCTAAATTGTTTTATGCTCATTATTTTGTAGTCAACTTTCATTTTGCTGCAACTCGTTAGAACACAGGCCTATGAAATGTCAGTCACTTCGGTCAACAGTTTGCGGCGGCGTCGCAACAACGCGTTCATTTTTGTGCAAACTCCCTTGCTTCCATTAATTGTAGCTTTGCTATACACAGTGTGTTGTACACTAATTTGTACAGCAAACTTACGACACATCGAAGTGCAGTTCGGACTTTCATCTGTCACTGTTTGTTATCTCCACCAATAGAACGAAGTGAGTTGGAGGAGATTATGAGATTGGTCGATCTGTCCGTCTGTGTGTCGGTCTGTCTGTCTGTGTACACAAATTGGCGGAGATATGCACTCTAACGAGCGCCTTCTAGTTAACTTTTAGAACACTAAACTGCAAAAGGACGCCAGCATTTTACCAACAACAGTGCAGCTGTTGCCTGTGCGTCGATTAAGCTCATGACAGCATATTTTTAAGCTCTGGAATCGTCGGTGTTGGTCACGATTCGGTCTCGATTCTCAAGTTTTCGGTCTTGGTCGTAAGATTTTGGGCTGGTTAACGTCACTGTCAAACGGTAGGTATGACGTCATCAACGTGTGTGGCATAAGTAAGCTACAGGATCGACATAATGTGGACGCACACGCACCTGTTCCAGCGCACCGACGATGAATCGCAGCGCGGTAAAGACGTAGAAGTTTGGTGAAGCTGCCGTGACACAGCCGACAATCGCCTGAATCACCAGTGCCGCCACGAACGCTTTTTTTCGCCCGAACTTGTCCGACAGAAACCCGAACAGGATGGCGCCAAACATGACGCCAAAGTTGAATACCATCTGCGACGTCTCCGGCAAAACGTTCCGGTCGCACACGAGGTCCCACTAGCACAGAATAGTAAACAAACAACTAATTATTAACATCTGAAACCAAACGGGTGGCCTTCTCACATGGGGTGTAGGACATTTCCCCGGACATTTCCCCTTTATGCTGCTGAATGTACGTACAGAGTGGGCCAAAAAATGGCACCATTTATTGTACGCCTCATAACTTCACCAAATATTAACCGATATTTAAAAATTTTTACTGTGGGAATCAGGAGACAATTTGTAATGAAACTGTCACTATAGATCCCACCACGCCTCAAGTGTGTCGCTACACTACCTCGTGAGATGTCAGATGACGCACTCAAGCCGGCGACGCCACTGACCAGTTGCGTGATCAACGTTGATCGAGCCTGGCATGTGGCCCCCAAACAACCCCGACTTAAAT
>Ga0209367_1008560_pt1 | contig 13977 bp, 8 predicted proteins | sample WorMetLIZISLAND2_FD_187412 | JGI IMG/M metagenome (GOLD analysis project Ga0209367, IMG submission 187412) | Marine gutless worms symbiont microbial communities from Max Planck institute for Marine Microbiology, Germany - Olavius geniculatus... ... | reverse complement strand
GCGTAGATTTCAAGAGTGAATTGCGTCAAAATGGATAGAGTTAAATCAAGACAACCTGCGAATATGAACTGCTAAGGCTGTCGCGCGTCTAATGAGCTTTGCTCAAATTACTTGTTGTAATCACCGTGTATTGGATTTTTACGGTAGTCATCCGTACACTCGTTCCGTGAGCATGCTATAAACCATAGATGTAAAAACATCTTTAAATGTTTTTTTATAAAAGTCTAAAAAAACACGTTTTTATGTTTTTTATTTTAAATGTTTTTAAAAAGTGTTTTTAAAAATGTTATTATGCTTTTTAATGTCGTGTTTTTTGTTCTTATTAAAACATAAACGTACAAAATTACAAGTATGATTTTTTTCTCTTTGGCAAATTGCGTTCAGCTGTTTTTAATCTGCACGTTCGATACATTCCAGTTTTTAGTCTTTACCAAAGATAAGTTTTTGTTCTTACTTATCTGAGTTAGATATTGTTTGCGTGTATAATGGCGAAAAAAGTAGCGATTGGAAACATCTGCAGTTTAATGCTTTTTATCCATGTTTTTAACAAACATGTTTTTAATAAACATGAAAAAAAACATGTTTTTGTTTTTTATTTGCAAATCAATGTTTTTGACATTTATGCTATAAACGTACGAGACCAGAAAGTCTTCATGGTTTCGTCGACATATAAATCAGTCACTAACTTTCGGCTACCAGTTCATGTCAGCCTAAACACAGCTCCCACTGGTAGTAACTCAATAGACAGGCCTGTGTTACTTCAAACTATGATGATCAGAAAAGTCAAAAGTTGCACCAGCAAAATTAAAACGCAAAACAAAAAAATAGTAACATTTTATTGCACGTTATTTACTCAATTTACTCAATCACTGATACAGTCGATTTTTTGCTTTACGAATTAATTTTCCAAAAAACAATTGATCTTAAAAGTTTAGTTTGTCTGTTTTTGCTGCTGAGGCGTATTTTAACCCACGAAAAGTGCACACCTTTTATTACCTGAAAATGCAGCTGCAATTTGGTGGCTAATCTTCTGCTTAGCTGTATTAAAAGAGCGTGATGAGGAAAGTGGAAAATATGAAAAAAGAGAAAAGGACAAATTGAAAAAATAAAAATTGAAGGTAGGGGCCTAATGGGGTGTTTACACGATTCAGCAAATGTCCAGCAAAATACACGTGCTAATGCTGGACGTTTGCTGGATCGTGTAAACACCCCATAAGTCACAGGTGGCGCTGAGATATTAACTCGCTTTCATACAATTCTGCGTAGGCTATAGGCCTTAAGGTGCGCATAAAGCGACGTAAGTTCACGTAATCGAACTGAACTGAACTGACATGGTTTGGTTTTTAACGAACTAACCAATGGGCAAGCAGTAGTGCATTACAGTAGGCACCGTCTAACCTGCGTGACTACGCTCACGTATGCGTCAACCAATGATCAATAAGCTCTCCCCTCTTGCCCATTGGTCGGTTCATCGAAAACTAAACCGTGTGTCAATTTCAGTTCGGTTCAGCTACGTCGCTCTGTACCGGCGCCTTAAGCCTACGTACGATGCTGTGAAAAGTGCACTGGTGGAAATATGTTTGACCCACTCTATTTGTATAAAACGTGCTATAAGCGTGCTAAGTCGGCTAAGCTGTAGCTAATAGGCTTAGCGCATTGCATCAATGTGTTTTTACGGCGTTGGAGGTTGAAAGGAATTCGTCGGTTAGAGACGCGACGTCAGTGGTGATGGGCGATGAGGTGGTGATTGCAAATTCGAGACGCGGCTCGGCTCAGAGTAATAATATTCCGTGTCTGTTCATGTGAAAGACAGATAGCCTTAACACCGCCGATGGACCATCGGTTAGTGATGTGTCAACGTCTAAACTATATCTTGTTTTCATATAAGGCATGATATACCTTATAATCGTTCATTACAACATCACCACGTTTTCTTTAACCAGCATGTATAGGGCTTATAGTCTATGTTTTCGTAGTGTGTTTGTATGCCATATGATATTTGTAGGCAGTCACCCATTCAAGTACCAACCCGGTCCGGCGTAGAGCAACTTTGTTGATCGGACACAGTCGCACAACGCGTTATAGCCCGTTTACACGATCAAGCAAACATCGAGCTATCATCGAGCAAACGTCCAGCAAATGCATTTAAAATACACGTGCACGACGTGTGCTCTAATTGCTCGATGTTTGCTCGATGTTTGCTTGATGATTGCTTGATCGTGTAAACAGGGTATTACCGCTACGCCACGACGCCAACCGTGGTAGTCCCTATTGGTGGTAAACTAATCGAAATCTGCCATTCGTTGTACACCGCGTCGTTTACATTGCAAAATTTCTCTCGTTATGGCTAATTCACACCTACGACACAACACAACTCAACTCAACAGCTGAGATGAGTTAAATCTCGTCGGTGCCGTAGGTGTAAATTGCCCATTATTTTAGCCTACTATTGTATAAGCATTGTCTAATTTAACTTATAGGCCTAGATCCTCCCTCTTTAGAGCACTGGCCACTATCGACGACTTATAGACCTAGTCTGGGGAACTAGTCTTGGGTGGACTACATCCGTAAGGGGTAACAAAGTTACTTGTTTTATAACCAGATCGAATTCGAAAGTTTGATGTTAACTCTTCACTTGGACCGTTCGTGCGTAAAGCGCGTCGAACATCGATCGATCCGATTGAAGACGTCGTTTTCATGCTGGCCACGTTTCTACCGATCTCTGTGTTCAGACAGTGACGGCGTGTTTATTCGTTGGCTCCTCTATCAACGTTGTGGTGCAATCGATTCTTGAATTAGTCTACGAAACGTAACTTTCAATACATATACCAGCGGCGTTAAAAATAGGCGGGCAAAAAGTAGCAATTTTACGACAGAAAATGCAGATTACCTACAGAATTTCGAGAGATAGGCCTAGTTGCAACTTTTCGACAGATGTTCAAAAGTGTAATTTTTTCCTAAATATACTCAAAATGGGTGTCAGCCCCGCATTTCACATTTTTGGACGAAAAATTTCTGACAACAAGAAGATTATCTGACAAATTTCCGACGGCCTGAAAATTAGCAGGGGACAACTGCCCCCTTGCATTTGTTTCTTTCCCGCTGTTACAACACTATGATAGATACGCTAACTTTTCGCGCTAATTCGGCTAATCCGAATGTCAGCCAAAAAATTTTCCAATCCGTCTGGATTTGAAAAAAAAAATCCGGATTAGAGATCTACGTTAGACTTCAAAATCATGGTGATGATGATGATGATGATAACTGAACTACGACCACAGTAACTTCTCATATACAATAAGTTCAGCTGTCTCTAGGGTCGACCGTACCGCCTATATCCTCACTTCCGGTCGCGGAAAGAAATCGATTTCTCGGAGTGACTGCACTCACATACGAGCTGTGGTGACACTGCTATGTCTAACGCTATGATTAACGTTAGGTAATTCGGCGCACATGGGTGACGACTACTCAGGCAGCAACTTTGCATTCAAAATTGCGGCCAAACCGCTTCAGATACAGATATGGCTACTATTGACAGCCTATAGGAACTCGCCATCGCCCTATCCAGCGGTACCATCGGCGACACCATACGACATACCGTTTAGCCACAATACGGCACCATTGGCATGGCAGAATGTGCAATGACTTTTCATGGTCATCCAAAGTCGACGATTTTCGCGTTAGCTGAAAAAGTTTATGCGACTTCCTATTAGTGATTATATATAAAAAAAACTGCAAGCAATTCATTTAATATTGTATAAGCGCTGATGTAAAACGGCAAAAATCAAAAAGTATAAGCACGAACTAATGTATTAGCTCAGACCTTTAATCTGTTCTCGGTGGCCAATGTGATCGTCTTTCATTTGCGTAAACGGTGCGACTTTTGTTTTTAATGCACTAGTGCACTAAAAACCAAAAGTCGCACCGTTTACGCAAATTCTCATAGCATTGCAGAAAACTTGTTGCATCTGTATGTAGGGGGCCTAGCTAATTATCTCCGCAATAACGGCAGAAAATGTCGTAGAAAAACTATCGTGTCGTTTTGAAGATATCGAAGTTTTTGTAGAAGGGTCTTTTGGCCGCACTCTGCCGTGTAGCTATCCTATAGATCAAGCGATGGCTAAAAGATTGCAGATTTTTACGCACTAAGTATAAAATCGAGCCTTCAAGCTCTTTTACTTTAGCTTCCACTTTAAAGGCTTTGACGTCCGAGTTAAATCTTCTCCTTTTTAAATCTCAACTAGCACTGGGCAATGGGCATGCTGCGCTAGGCGACTGAAACGCAGTGGTTTTTAAGCGTCAATTCTTCACTCGGGCACATTACATCACCATCTTCAGGCACGGTATATACGTTCGTAGCACTGGTGTGCGGCTAGAGTTTTGGGACTGGCAGTAATGCATAAATCGCCCTTTTAATGCTCAAGTAAATCTCTGAGGTCTTAAAGTCAACGAAGTCGATCGAAACTCTTCTGTAAACATCCTTTATAGGCCTACGACCGAAAAGCAGCCACTGTGGACCACAGCGGCCGCCATGTTTTAACGGCGAATTGAGTCGGAAATAATCTCGGAAAATTTATCAGATTGCTAAGACATACCATAATGATAATATTTTAAGGAGGTTTTTTTGCTGCACACTGTAGACAGCAGATTCCTTTCTACCGGTCTACAATTGGAGATGACACTGTTTGACCTTAAATGATCATTTTACAGTGCTGTAAAGTATTTAAATACATGTACTTTGAGTATTTACATACTATTTAAATACTTACACTGTATTTAAAAGCAAGCATTCAAATACTTTCAAATGGCTAATATTTGAAGCGGTATTCGAATAATTTTTAAAAAAGTATTTACTATTTTAAAATTTTAAAGTACTAACTGCGGCACTTTTGGTTTTGTTTTCCTGTTTGCACAGTCGCGTGACAAGTCTATATCATATGGGCGATACCCATACTTAGCATTGTCACAGATTTCAGGTCTTAGATGTTAGAACAAGCTCTAACTACCATAGACTTTTCATTAGTGAGAGTCCTTAACAATGTAAGTGCAACAAACGTCAAAAAAGATGACAGTGACTTTTCTGCTTGACTACAATGTTGGAGAAACGTGCATTTGAAACATGACATTTTACGTTAAATTATGGTTTTCGACAAAGTGCCCAACTCACTGCGCAGAAATAAATGTAGGGCTTACTGTCAGCCTCAATGTATGAAAATATTAATGTTTGGTGAGTTATTCGCGGAAGCTTCTTTGAAATCGGGCGAAATCCGAAATAAATAATAAGGTGATTCAAATTAACATGCAGCTGATCGACAATGTTTTCACCGCGTATTGACAGACAGCGAATAATTTCAGCCATTTATTACACCGAATTCGGTGTGGGAAAAGTAAGCAACGAATGGATCTTATAATCTGATATTCTTAGAACTGCAGGGCGAAAAGTGCAAGACACGTACATCCGACGGCGGCGCACCATTGTACTGGGCGGAAATGACGACGGCACGTGACCGAAACAAAACAAGAGAATTCGACGTTTGCCCACTCGCCAGTCGCAACATTTCGAACAGTCCCAGAAGAGACTCTCATACCTTAAACGAAACAGAACCGTCAAAACGTTCAGCAAACACTTAAACACACACATTTCTTTCCGGCCGTTACGCGACTGCATTATGTCGCTGCTTGCAACAAGAAGCCCACTTTTCGCTAGGAAGAGCCGACCGTACGCGAATGTCGGAAAGCCAGCAAATAATTTTTTTGTCATGTGAACAGGCTTATGCGACTTCCTATTAGTGCTCAATAGGAACCTTGACCATATCTCTCATCGTTTCTGAGATACGACGTAGCCACAATAACACGTATTGATTTTAAGGTCATCCAAGGTCTATACATTTTATTTTATCTAAAAGATCTTATTAAATTTCCTATTAGTCATCTGTAGCAACCTACACCTTTTTCGCATCGTTTTTAAGATACGGCCAGTTTTCCGTTGAAAAAACGCTTATTTTCCTACCCCAAATTTGAAAATGTTTCTCTCGCATTGAATTGCTAAAATTTTGCAGGCGCCGAACTACCACATCAGGCTAATTATTCATGTAAAAAATTTTCCGCTAAGACCTAGCGTTTAGCCACAATACATCTGTGGCAGATAAACATACCTTTAAGCTTACGGCTTAATGGTCGACCCAAAAACGTGAAATTACCTATACAAACTCTAATAGTTCTACAGTCTGCATAAATCCGTACGTATTAGACGAAGACTGAACTACCTATTGTACCTCATCGCATAGCATATAACTAAGAAATAAAGCTTTATTGGAGTATATAGCTGCCTGGTGTACTGGCAACATCGAATATTCGGCGACTAGCCTTTGTTAGATCTAGGCCTACCTCATTTCTATACCTTTATTGCTGGGTTGTTATATAATACATCAGTAGCAGAAGCGCCACATTAAAGAACCCCGTGTAATGCTTGTTCTTATTTATTTCATTTTTTACGCGCGAAAGCAGCTACTGCTTTCAGCGCGTCTCAGCCATCGCAATTCTGTCCGTCCATCCGTCCGTTTGTCTATCTGTCCGTCCGTCACACGGGTGGATCAGTCAAAAACGGTGCAAGATAGGATCATTAAATCTTCACCTTCGGCTGCCGGGAAGACTCTAGTTTCAGAAACCGTAAAGCTTTTCCATAAATTCGAAGGGGGTCACTCAGAACGAGAGCGCTAAATGAGAAGGGGTGGACAAAATTTGCGATTTTTGGCCAATAAGTCGCTGTATCTCAGAAACGGTGCGAGGATCTATTGCTTGGGACAGATGAACCGTCTCGTGCACACTATACGGCTTACCTATTAATTACTAATAGGAAGTCGTACAGTGGCTCTCGATTGTCGCCGAATTCAATGACCTTGAATGGTCTTGAACGCCAAATAGGGGGTTTTATGGATTTTTTTGGCGATTTCAGAGACACAAGTCTATATCATTCACAAGGTGGCGCCACGGAACTATCATTATGCGATCCAGATAGAGAATTTGGTATTTGGTATTATTTTGTATTTGGGTACACCCCAATTTTCAGCTAAACTACTGAACCGGAACTGCTATGGGCTTTTTCGCGCATTTCGTGAGCATTAGCTAAATTTTCTTGTTATGCTCTGTATACCGGTCCGTCCACTATGTCAGCTTTCAACTCAACTTAGTGTAGGTTATTTATCTTGAGTTATGGCCAGACACTGGACAGAGAGATAAGCGAACGGACGTTACAGACAGACATTAGGTAGGCCACGAAATCATGCGTTCTTCCACATCTCACTGTTTATGGTCTAGTTGTCGTTAAAGCCTGAACTCCGCTTGCTTCAAGTGGTTATCGATTTGTTAAATTTTATATGCAAATAGTTACATAAAAAATCCGAAACAAATAAAATGTCTACAGCAAATCTAGAACTAATTTTACACAAGCTTTAATACGAGTAGGCCTACGTTATGTCAAGATATTGTAAAACTTGCCGTAAACTGGGTTACCGGTAATTAACGTAGTTTGCTTACTTATATTCAGACACAAGCGCAAATATAAAATAAATTCACAAGAGGCAAATACATTGTTTTGAAAACCTTTTAATTTTAGCTGCCTTTATGTTATCTGAATTGATTTTCAGTGCATTTCGTGTATTAGCAAGAAGATTGCAAAACAAATGCTTTCTTACAACTTAATCAAACTAGGCTAGCGTTGCTTGAGTGAGCAAAAGGCCACGAACCACATTAAACTAGAAAAGTTTAAAACCAAACGTCTCTGGAGACACAGTGACAGCGGCGGCCGGAAGGCACGAAACCGGGGCTGCGTTCGACTGGTCGACTGATGGATGTGTGTGTCGATGGCATCAGTGCTTGCAAGCCGCTTACAACAACGTCTGCTGCTGCTGCTAACCGTTTAGCCGCAATACCACACGATTGGTATATCTGACAAGTCATCTGCGTCATGACCCTTCAAGCTCATCTAAAGTCAATGCTTTTGATGTCATTTGAAAGCCACTATGCGACTTTCTGTTGATGATCAATAGCAACCTGGGTTCTATCTCGCACCGTTCAGCCACAATACATCCGTGACAGACGACGACGACAGACGACGACGGACGACACTGACCGTACCAAAAACAGTTACAACATAGCTGTTCTAAGGAATGCTTAGCGCACATTACAACAACGTCTGCTACTGCTGCTGCTGTTGCTGCTGCTGCTGAGTGTGACGTCACATGTGTGTCACGAGAGAACGGTCGGTCACAGCGCGTACACCATCACCTGACACAGCGGATCGGTTGTGAGAATGGCGGATCAGCGGTACCGAAGATTTGAAGTCGTTGTTGTTGCGTAACCGGGCAAGTCTGTATAGTTAGTGTTCCAGTGTTTGTATTGACAGTAGGTTATTTTGGCTGCCGCTGCTGGTAAACCGTGCGACGACCGAAGTTCCGTGTCCCAGGATCACCCGACACCGCGGATCGGTTCGGTTGTCACCATGTCCATCAGCGGCAGATCGGTTGTGACACCGAGGATTTGAAATCGTTGACGACAAGTAGCCGAAATTCCGGTGTTTGTGGCAGAACTGATGGACTGAAGAACTGATGCCGTTGCTGCTGATGATAGACGCTAACGACTGCTCAGTGGTCTGCACTGGCTACTCGTCACTGAGGGCACTAGTGACCAGTGGTTAGTTGGGTTTTGAGTGGATTTAGTCCGAGAGATGCTATGTTGAGTTGTCTGTAGTCGTCTCGTAAACTTATCGACGCTACGGTCAACTGGTACTGCAGCTTGGTAGCAGTAGATTCTACGTCTTCCATGGACGGCGCGTCATGGAAAACCACGTAAGTAAGCTTACCGGTTGAGATTGCGGCGCATTGTGGCTAACTGTTAACTTGAATTGCTCCTGCTAAGTCATCTTACTTACTAACTTATCACCAGCCGTTACTTTAATAAGTTATCTACAACTACACAAATTACAAGAAAGTCTATAGCGCATCATACTATTCTGGCGGAAGCGCCTAGAGATTAAAATCAGGCTTAAATTTTGCTTAAATGGCTCTAAATAATATTTCAGAGGTCGATGATGCGTTATAAGTTTAAAAATGCACGCGCTAGAGTTGGACTACTAAACGACGGCAGCTATTTAAGCTATTTAAGCATTAATTCGATAGCTAATTATACCAACGTCTCTGTCTATATGCCACATCGTTGTTTTAGCCATATGAGATCGTTATCGTGATTTCTAGAATTTCAGCTAATTTCAGCTCGACGTGAATAAGTAAGTAAGTGCATATTTAGAGTGCACAATGTCAGCCAGTGGCCGAATTTGAGGAATAGTGTATAAATAAACTTCGTAGTTAATTAATTGCAAGTAATTCATTTCATTTGTGTTCAGATGCAAGCGCAAATTTAAAATAAATCCACAAAAAACATTGCTGTAAAAATTTCTGTAGTTTCAGCAGTCTTCACATTATTTAAACACATTTTCAGTGTATTCCATGTACTAAGAATAATATTGCAAAACAAAAGCTTTCTTAACAATAACACGCAAATAATTCATTTTCACTTTTTTATGAGCGTGAACTCTTTTGTCATTATTCACACTTATTAGACAAAAATATTTGGCAGAGTTTGCAGAATGCTTCAATAGATTAATGTTTTTACAATCATACAGTTAACAATGACGAATCATGTTTTACGGTTGTTCTAATAGGTCGCATTACGAGTTTCTGTCCGTCCGTCTGCCTGTCCGTCCAGTACGAAATTACAGGCTCCTACCTAAAAACAAAAGAGAAACCTAGAGAAACGTTACTCACTGCACGTGTAACCGGTGTATTTTTCAAGTCCTTTTTCAAGCCTTTGAGTGGTTGATAACTCTCCATCTAAAACTGGCCATTTGAATAACCAACTGTTTGGTCTGCACATTATTTTACGTCATATCAGTCATCATATTCGTTTAATGAAAAGTTGACAAACGCAACTTCTAGTAACGGCACACAAGCATGAAGTGCGTTTGAAAAGAATGCACACATTTGCACAAAACGTCTATTGGTTTGTGTGTCCTCGAAAGCTAAAACCGCTTTTAACAAAGATAAATAGATTCATAATAGAAAAATGTCGTTTACAAACAGAACATATACGCGGATGTATTCGTATATTTAAAACTTTAAAACGTTGCACTGTTTGTATCGTGTACAATGCAGACGAGAGAGAATTCGGTGACCGGTGACGAGTATCTGTACGTCAACTACACATCGCCAAGTCCATTTGTTTCAAGCACACAGCTGGAACAATACAAACTCGTGCGCTATTACGTCAATCATGTCGTCATTCCGGCCGTACTCGCGTTCGGAGCGGTCGGCAACGTCGTTGTACGGTGAAACAGTTGCTGAATGTTGAAGAGGAGTAATTTGATTTTTTTTTTCAAAACTTTTCACGGGCAACTATTAGTGCTATGTACTGTTTTGTTGTCCTCTTACTATTACTTACTGTGTTCTGTTGGTGGCATTTTTAAGCGAATAAAAATGATGATGATGATGATGACGATATCGCTTATTGAGTTATATAGTCGCTAGGCAACGTCGTTGTAGATTTAAACAGTCATTACAAGTTTTATGTGGCTAATTTGGTAAATTATTTATATTGTTTATTTGAAGTTATTACATTATGTATACAGGTAACGTCGTTGTACTTCGTCGACTTACGGTGTTGCGTCAGCGAAGGCTCTGCCGTGGTGGAATGTTCACGTCATCTGCGGCCTTCCAGAGGACTGCCGGGTCCACACATCTTGGCCGTGACACGGGGCCCTGGAGAACGTAATTTCGGACTTGCCGGCCCTTTTACTTGGAACGCTGTTATGAACAATCTTAAATGCAACACATACTCTCTACCTGCTTTTATACACTATTTCAAACACTTCTACTTATCGTTCTTGTTAGCACACTCATCGCGTTCGACGTTATTTAGATTGACGCGTTATATAAATTGCTGCTGGAAACAAGCATCAACTTGCTACCGACTGGAGCTACCCATGATTTCCTACTTCTTAGAGTTGAGGTTGCCAATTGGCCGGCTGCCGTCGTGTCTGTTCGGCGGCACGACGAGCACCCGAAGGTTAGCGTTAGACGTCATCTCGAACACTTCTACTTCTCGTTCCTGCTAGCTCATCGAGCGCGATAGAAGTTATTTAGCCTGACGCGCTATATAAATTAATTAATTAATTAATTACGAACGTGACGCGGGGCCCTGGTGCCGGCCACCGTCAGAGCGCTCGTCCCTCGTCGGTCTGACAGCTCTTTCCATCTCCGACCTGCTTTGTTTCGTAATAGCTAGATCTCTCACAGTCACCGGGTCTATTCTGGTCTATAGTCACTGACACAGTGTAGACTACACGACGTGTTGCGAGCTGTCTCTTGTCTATAACAAGCCCAGGCATAGTAGTACTGATGTCTTCCGTTTCACCTATCTGCCTTTTGCTTCTATAGCTGCATCTAGATCTCACAGTGAGTGTTATCGACGCCATTCTAGACTACAGGCCTAGTCATTGACGCATGTTCTCGTTTTTTATTCACCTGTCCAGTGAAGACATTACTGAGGTGTTCCGTTTTTTACCGACCTGCTTGTTGCTTTCATAGTTGCATCCCTCGCAGCACGGAGGCCATTCTGGTCTATAGTCATTGACACGATGTCCACTTATTATGAACTAGCTGTCTCTGGTCTACAACAATTGAGTATTTACCTGTCCAGTAAAGATAGTAGTATATTGATGTGTTTCTTTTATCTCCGACCTGCTGTTCTGCCTGGTCGGTATCCCGGCAGCACTGATGAGAACACCTGGAATAGACAGTGGACTGGCTTACCTGTACAAGGTCTGCCGCGTCCCGCTGCACAACCTGTTTCTTTTCTCCAGCACCTGGATTGCTGCGCTACTGATGACTGGATTAACACGCGGACTACCACACGTGGATCTTTTGTCTCACCTGGATTGCTGCTCTGATTGCCGCCGAACGGTTCTTTGTTGTCGTCAGTCCTTTCAAGGCGCGAATGTGTCTCAAGGTAAACATATATCGGATAGGCTTAAATTAATTTATATTCGATACAAAAAGAAACGTAAACAGTCGCTGTATTTTTTTCCACAGTAGTACAATTTCACTGTAGTATGCGTTTTGGTGATTGCCGTCGTAAAACGGTTAGCAAAGAACGAACAACTTGTAACAAAAAGTCATGCTATTGTTTTTAGGAAGGCTGAAGGCACGTTTTTATAATCAGTGTTTCTCTTCATACATTTCTGAGCAGGTTTCGTATTTTGCTCCAGTTTATTATCGTTACACACTTTGACTAAACGCAGAATATTTCATTAAAACGGATCCGGTTTTTACGTATAATTTGCTGTAAACTAGATTGGTCTTTTGTGTATTTTTGTCGTACAGTTTGTCGTGGCTCATTTTGCACAGCAAATCCCTCAACAAATCGAAGTTAATGGAATGTGGGCTATAAAAGTGATCCACAATGGCTATTGGATTGGTGGTGTGGCGTAGCGGTAACGCGCTTCAGCCTATCAACGGGTTAGTACTTGGATGGGTGACTGCCTGCGTGCAGGTAAACCATCTCGTTATGTAACCAGCCGCCTAGGTCAACTCAGCCTTCCATCCCTACGGGGTAAGTAAACCTATCTGGCTGGGGTTAAGGCGGGGCGCGTTTACCTGTGTCGGGTGGTAGGTAACACTGTGTGATCCCATATGGCAGGTGACGCTCCGTAGCTGTGGAATGGGCTTCCATTAAGAGTTATAACACCGCATTTAACCTTTAACTTGTATAAGTAAAATCATTGTTCGGCGTGTGCATTATAGGTTCGACACAGTTTGTCGGCAAGTGTCGTCATATTCGTCGTGGCCGTTCTCGTCTCGCTGCCGCTTTTCTTCCGATACAGCGTCGTCACAGTCGACTGTCCATCGGGCCAATGTGAAGTTGTACACATAAGTTGGTTATTTCGTGACGATACCTTCAGCACAGCATATCGGATCGTTTGGACCGCCGCCGGCACGTTCCTACCTCTAACCGTGCTCTGTCTATCAAGCGCCAGTTACGTGATTGGGTGGTCTAGTTAACTAACTATCATCATCATCATCTTCGAAGAATAGACTCATAGGTCGAAACGGTAAATTTAATCAAATATTAAAATTTAACAATCTACGACCTTTATTATTGCATCATCATTATCGTTGTCGTCGTCGTGGAATCATCACAGAAGTGTTTAACTTAACCTAAATAACAAGAATCATTTCTGTACATCTGGTTGCCGGTGCTTCAGCGGTGCCAGACGTGGCACACATCGTTGTGTCTATCAAGCGCCGGTCTGGTGGTGGTCCTGTACCGCAGTCGTAAGGCGGCAGTGGCCAGTCCTCGTCGATATCCGTGCTCGCGAGTCACGGTCACCGTCACTGGCGTTGTACTGACATTTATCCTTCTCGTCTGCCCCTCCATGCTGCTTGAGGTGAGACGCGTATTCACGATCTGCTTAGTTCTCTTTAGGCCTATCATTCACTGAAGTGTCTGGTATGATATAGGGTTAAATCGCCAATAGTCAACAGCGCTCTCTCGCAGCCCTGTGACCGATACGAACGCACTGGGTGCTTATCATAACGGACTGGGTGTTGGGTGCTGCGTAACGTGAGCGTTGCTCAAATTACTCGTTAAAATTTTAGGCCTATATAAAGTTTAACGGTCAGTGTCAAAATGACAACAGAAATTGTGATGATTTTTGTTATTTACAAAAATTATATTACGTACAATTATTGCATAAAAAATCGAAGAACTACTGACAACGTGATAGCGAATTGTGTATTCTAATTTATTCTGTGTCATAATCTAATGCAACCGGCTTTAATGAGAAACAATTATTGCTAAATTATTTAGTCGTTTGTAACTACGTGGCATTTAGGAACCGTTAGTCATGCATACCGCACAAAGGTA
>Ga0209367_1008559_pt1 | contig 13978 bp, 8 predicted proteins | sample WorMetLIZISLAND2_FD_187412 | JGI IMG/M metagenome (GOLD analysis project Ga0209367, IMG submission 187412) | Marine gutless worms symbiont microbial communities from Max Planck institute for Marine Microbiology, Germany - Olavius geniculatus... ... | reverse complement strand
CAAACACTTTGCTTATACATGGACTAATCGTAATAGCACGATAATTATCACACACAGTGGGGTCACACTCAACACCTTTGATCAAAGGAATGATCATGCCCACTCCAAACGCATCAGGGACATAAGCGTATTTCAGCATTAAGCGAATCAAAAAAGACAACAAAACACACAGAAGTGGATAGCTATATTGGAGGTGTTCAGCACCAATCCCATCAGGCCCAACAGCCCGGCCATGCTTGAGATCACGAATCGCTCTGTCCACTAACTCGACATTAATGACTGACTCACTCTAAATTCTGCTGAAAAATTTTAACCAGATCACAATCGACTGGGCATTGAAGAATGCAGACTGGATAGCAATATGAAAGTTCTTGGATTTTTTACTTCGTGTATTTCACTATACTGAACAAGTAAGTAAGAAGTAAGCAAGTGAGTATTAATTGACAAGTGACAATAGCACAACTTTTACAAAAAAATGGAACAAAAACACAACTGATACGTAGCTTAATACACATAAAGTATTATACAGTATTATATACAGTACTATTAAAGCTACTTGTGATTAAAAAGAGCCTTCGTAGTAAAACTTTGCATAGGCCTACAATAATGAAGTATTGGCCGATAGCAGAGAATTCGTATGACATCGAGTTGTCAAGATATAAGGTTGACAGGCATAGCTTGAAAGAGACATAGTAAGCTGTGGCATATATAGGCGTATCCAGAAGTTGCATTTGAGGGCAGATCCAGCGCGAGCCGAATCAAGGCGCCGAAGGCACCAAGAGGATTGGAGTGTAGAAAGGGGTGCTCTCTTCCTACAAGAAAGACGTCTGGGGAAAGTGGCTGTCTTCCAGAATTTTTTGCAAGGTATTAGTTTTCAGAAATTCGTATCCACCGAAAGCACAATAACGGCAGACTAAGCGTTCGCATACTGAAGAGTGTTAAGACACAAAGTTGCAATTATTTAAGTCAATGTTTAATGTGCGTTCTGCATCATTCTATAGACAACTGTTTGCAGACTCTGTGGATGCTTTTGTTGAAAATAGTTTCAAAAGATAAGCATCATTATACGTATTTATGCTGATTATTGTGATTTTGTAACTTAAAATTACATCTCACATGGTAATGTAGCGACGCAGCTAAAGTTTGGTGAATTATTTAATAATCAATTTGTTGCCAACTTTTTATTAAATGTGCCAGTAAAATAATTTTTGGAACCGATGCTGAAGACACAGACAGAAGTTGTATGCTTGCTTTTTTGGTTCACCCCGGCAGGCCTGCGAGTACAGAAGTGAACGGAAGGGGTTGGAACGCATGTAATGCTGCTGTGTTTGCCTGTAGAAAGGTCAGATGCATGGTCATTCCTGAACAAATGTACAATCGAAGACAGTAGATGCTACGTGCATGCAATTACCTATTTACTGGCCAGGACCGAAATATTGCCCCTGGCATATTGCAGTTAGAAGCCGAGAAGAGCGATGATGGTGTTGTTTCCAAGTTCGAAGTGATCGATTGCGCAAGTTTATGTGATCGTGGTCGCTTGCACTACAGCAAGTGATCACTGGTGAGAGCGAGCGAGATTTGTCGTGCCGACAACGAGCTGTGCGCTGTGCAGTGTGTGCGGTGTACTGACGCGTGCTGGGTGGCATCAGTGCGGGTGCAATTGATGCGCGACGTGGGACCACTGACCACTGACGCTCAGCTAATGTCCGTCCGTACGCACGTACAGTTACTGTCTTAATGCCCACCCGACCGCTCAGCCAAACAGATGAAAGACGTTCTAGTTATTACATTCACTCTTCACCGTTCAGGGTTCTTACTTGGGACAATGGGTTGCAATAGTGAACTGGATAAATGTACTTGTCTGAACCCCGTCCATCCATCCATCGCGACCTCGGCGGATGAAGTGTAGAAATTCTTTTTGTAGTTGGGAGGTTCGCTCATGTGAAATAAACTAAAATTAAATAAAACAATTTAATTTATTTTGTTCATTTGTTGATATTGCAGTATATGCGAACCTCTGCGAAAATACAAGTTTTCATAAGCAAGTAAGTAAGATTGCATAGTAGGCGCAGTTTAATGTTAGCCACAATGCGCCGCAATCTCATCACCCGAACAAAAATAATGTTTTTAGTAGCCGCACAAACTGTTTAAAGCTAATGTCACGGACTCAGAGGAGCAGATCTACTTTCGCCTTCGCAGTTTCGTAGTGTCACGTTCTGCTCTGTGGTAAACAGTAAACAGATTTGACGGAGACCGTCTCCATTTTATATGTGATGCACATGTGCGATCCCCGTTATTATTACTTTGAAGTACTAGTTTGATACGGGCAATGATAAAAGACTACGATCATTTGACGTGTGGAGTGACAGTTAAAAGTTGCCGTAAATGCATCATGTCAACTCCATAGCCGCTATGAAACAGCAATTAATCCACGTAAACCAAAGTTTCGGCGAAATCAAACAGCTTTCTGTATACATATGCATACCGGAAAACTCTAATGACGATGTCGTGCGTTATCACGATCCTGTTAACTTTCTTCTACACTGTGTGCCAAAAACGTTTTACTTTGTGATTGTCTATATCTTTTCCAACACCGATTTTCAAAATTCTTTCATTGGTGCATTTTATAAATAATTAACAATCAAGTGAATATTGAACATCTAGCCACACGTTAACTGTGTCGCTACATTACCTTGTAAAACATAAATGGAAGAAAAACTAACAATAATAGACAGCAAGCGTGTTGGTGAACAAAATACACTTCTGAACAAAAATGCCGTGAATGATCTGCTCAATGCTACACTTTGTTAGATTTGTTTCTTTGGATATCTGGCATGTTGAATGACATATGTGTTCCTAGCCTTTGTGGTTTAGCAAGCCTACCATCCACAGCGGTCACGTTCTTTTCAGTACATGGATGCTTCAGTCTGGCGGTCTTATGCTTTTGGTCGGTGCTGCATGTTTCTCAAATCAATGTTAATAACATTTTCATTTTCCCTGTTGCAGTTTATCTTTAAAAATTCTGCCAGTATTCTCCGAAAACTGTATTTTTTGAACCGGCACAAGTTCTTAATCAGAGCCTTGTCTTCATTGTTAAATGGCACATTACCTCACCGGTATATCGTCGGTGCATTAAAAATTATTATTTATGACAATATCATCTGCTTTTGTTTACAAACATCAGAAATGTATGTAAAATTAAACATAAGTTAATTTTTGTATAGAAATTAGTAAAAATTGTTTCAGAAAGTGATTTTTTTCCTATGTATTATAGTGATTTTGGTGATGTTTGAAAATTTATTTTTCACATGGTAGTGTAGCGACACAATTAGTGTGGTGGGATATTTAACATTTTACTTTATTGCTAACTGTGTCAATGAAAAAAGTTTGAAAATCGGTTAATATTTGGCAAAAATAAGAACAATGACAAAATGGGACGTTTATTGGGACACGGTGTATGTAGGATACCTGCCGCTAGATAACCTTAATCGTGGGACATTAGATGCTGCGTACGTATTGCATCCCACGTTACTTATGAATACGCGTAACGTTAGATATCGTTTATTTAATCATTTAAGTTAACATTATTTTGAGCTTGAAAATGGCATGCGTTTATTCCTGTTTTCGCCTGTGCTTTTTTGTTTTCGTACGGGGTAGACGGACGGACAGAGTGACTGACACAGACACAGGTAAATGACCAAAACCTTGTTAGGACGATAATATTGATGACAGTGCAAAGGTACTGGCTTGTTACTGTGCAGGTTTCTGGCGGTGTTTATGTGTCTACTGCTCAGTGTCTTCTCAACCATCGACCAATACGAGGAAGTCGCAAGCATCATCGTATACTATCTGGTCAGTGATGCACGCAATGTCCTAATCAACATTTTGCCGCATCAATCTAATATAATATAAGTAATATAAGTTTCCCGAGAGTCAAAAAAGTAGAACCCTGAGTGACTTTGAAACGAAATATTGACCAACGTTTGACATGTTTTACTGGCACATTTGCAAAAAGTTTGCGGTAGAGTAATCAATCATTAACGATACTATCACATTTAAAATGCGTCACTGAACTGCCTTGTAGCGTTTCTGTTCAGTTAAAGCTGTGGCGCATTGAGACCGTTTAAACCGCGCTGTCTTGGAATACCTGCCTCGCCGACCGACGCAATACAGGGCAAGATGCCCGGACACAAAGATCAAAGAAACTAAACGAAGTGGACCTGTATGCGTGTGTCTGTCTGTCTGTCTGGTTGTGTAGGAGTTGCTGACGGTGATCTGGTTTACGCTGGAGTTCGTCGTGCGTGTCTGGTCGGCTGGATGTCGGTCTCGCTACAGACACCTTGCTGGACGAGTGCAGTTTATACGTCGACCTCTCTGTATTGTCGGTGCGTGCCTTACTCACAAGAAAAGGAAGGAGAGGGAGTAACCAGTAAGAAAAGAGGGACAAAAAGGAAGCCTGTGACTGACTCTGGGGACAGAGCGGGGTCTAGCGGCAGAGACATCTGAAAGTTTCCTTAGAAATCAAAAATTCCGCTAAGCCCAACCTACATCATAACCGAGTTAAAACAGGGAAAAAAACTGGAAATTTGGGCAAAGCCTAACGTGAGTCCGTCCGGCGCCCTAAGTACAATTGGGGGAAAAATTTAGGGGGTTGAAATTCTCCCCATAGCACAGTCACGTGGCTTGAACTCCAACGCATTAGCATACGCGAAATGCGCATTTTCGACTTACGGTAGATCAACATCGGTGCCTGCAACTTTTTTGTTAGTGGACCAAAGTCTACCAATTTTTTGCTGAACCCAGCAGGAATTGACGTCGATCAGATTTGTTTCCAATTTTTGATATTTCGATTGGTTTCTAAGGTATTCGCGGTCAAAGTTGAAAGATGTCCGAAATCGAGCCGAATTTTCGACTTTTTGGCCCTCACAAATTTCTGGGGGGCGGGCCCCCAAAGTTTGTACATAAGTAATCATGCCCACCTTATGGCCCGGCATGTGACAAAGTATCATGAAATCATCCGAAATCGTGCCAAATTGTACATGTTTATGGCCCTAAAATTTTTTGAAGGAAGGGCCCCCTAAATGATTAAACCCAATTTTCAAAATTCAGTCTATTACAGACCACGTACGGTGCAAAATTTTGCGGCGATCGGCCGACGGAGCTATAGGAGATACCATAGCAAACAAATAAAAAATATCTGCAGCAAAATATAAGTCCGCTTTGAAAACTTTCGTTTTCGGGCAGACTAATAAAAAAGATCACAGCAAAACAGTGACAGAATGCAATTTCAACAACACGTTACAGTCACGTAGGCCTATCATTACAGATTTCCTGTCGCCCTTGGCTATACGCCACTGGTTACTCAGCGCACAATTATTGTGATACGAGGCTTTGCTGGGTCATTAATAAGTCACGTGCTTGAGTAACACGGTGTTTCATAAAAGGACCCCTTTTTGTTTTTTTTCATAATTCACTAAAATGATGATGAATTTATACAAAGTTTTTACCAGTTGTAGCCGAAGAAATACTAATCCAAAATATTTGAACAAAATATGGCAGTTGATTAAATATTTTTTGCTAGTCGTGATGTAATGCTGACGTCATAATGTGTCGTGAGTACAAGCTTGCTTGTCTCAGCTGGTGCTGTTAGTTGCTACCCTGCTTTGATGGTGAACTTAATCTGGTTCGCTAATGAAAAATGTTCATCCTGTCAGCACTTAGCAACATGGGGGCATGAAATCAGGCATCTTGCGATCCAAAAATGCAACAATTTGCAAGCTTGGTGTGCTAGTACACTATTTTGCTCGAACATGAAAAAGTCCAGCTATCCCCACAGCGTTACATCACGATTAGCGAAACATATTTAATCAAACTGCCATATTTTGTTAAAATATTCTGAATTGGTGTTTCTTTAACTACAACTAATAAAAATTTTATGTAAAGTGATTATCAATTGAGTGAATTATGAAAGACAGATAAAGGGATCTTTTTATGAAGCACCGTGTATGTCCGATACAACAGACAGTATCGCACAGACTTCCTGCAACAGCTCGTTCTTATTAGCGGATCCAGGGAAAAAGCATTTGGTTTTTCTGTTTAGCTACAGCATTTGTAGAGATATTTTTGATGTTTTTGGCATAGAAAATGTCAAATTATGTCATAAAAACATAGAATGCGCACTATCCTGGTAAATAACTTGAAATATATAAAATATACTAACTTAAAACTATGTGATCTGAGCTGATTTGCGGTTACTAACATAAGCAATTTCTGGGGTCTGTGATAGTTTGCGGTGTTTAAACAAACCGGTTTTTGGAGTTTCAGTTCTGTTATTTTTTTAGTTTTTTGATTACAATCATTTTTCCGATGACCATCTGTTAGTGTTTTAAGATTTTTTAAAGTTTCGCTTAAAACAGTTTTGTTTATTCTAGTTTATTTGCCAAATTAAACTGGCACCTTTTTGCCTGCCAATTTTTAGGGCAAATCATTCACCATGTCATATCATTTATAGCGCGAACTACGTCTACTAGTAAGTACGACTTGCAAGAAACGCCAACGCCTTTAATTCATTGACGTGTAAATCACTGAGATAGCCCACCTGCTAGCTCAATAGCTGTTAATACTAACGGCACGGAACGTGTGAGCTATGCGTAGGCCTACAGTTGCAATAACTGCTATAATTCTACTGTCGTGAATGTTTCATCGACACTGAACGTCATTACGACTGTCTACATAACGATCTCTTACATCACACACGACGTGATAAAGACGCCCACGGTATGCAGCATAGTTTCGTAGCCAACCTAATAAGCCGCATTGCTGGCCTTCCTCGTCCGTCTGTCAGTCCGTCTTTTTCCTGCAGACGCACCTTAGCTTATGTTTCGACACCGCTTTGTGCAAAATAGCCAAAAACAGAAAATACAGTGTGCTAACTCGAAAACAAAAAGAGAGGAAAACTAGAATTATTATGAACGTGTCTGAGGGCTTTAGTAACCGGCAGTGGAAGTTAATCTCCGGTTCTCTGACGGCTGCGAAGTGTCATTTTTTAGATTGAAAGATTACAGGTCAAGGTTAGGGTGAGAGTATAGCGCAGTGCAGCACGAAAACGCATAGCTAGGCGGACGGTCGCATATCATGTCGACACACGTAAACAGTGAGAGTGAATATCCATTACAAGTATTAGGTTCGCCGGCTCATTTTACTACACACATTAATGTGTCGCGGTCACACCGTGCATTCAAAATGTCCGTCATCAGGACGCACGCACGCACGCTTTGGCTAGGTGCTATACCGGACTGATAACAATAGCTTTTACGCACGCTTTGCGTCATGCGTGCTATTAATTAATCGATACATTGATAACGTATTGTTCAATGATGACCCAAACGTTCAGCAGGCTCACTGATAACACAGTAGATAAATAGGCTGAAAATAAATTTTTCTGACTGATTTAGGCTACACGTCAATGAATGTTTATCCCCGTAAACCAAATTAACGACTGGCATATAGAATACTGTAACTAACGTTTAACGTTTAGTTTAACAATTAGATTTTGTAAAGTAGCGCGGCAACAAATTTAGGTAAAGTGACAGATTTTATTTTTGCATTATCTGAAGTTAATCTGTAAGCCTAGATGTAACAGTGCTGTTGAAATCGGTAATCGATCCAAGTTTGCCAAAGTAATCGTGGAAATAAAAGTATCGTCGCATGCTTCTGTAATGTAATGTATAGTCAGCGGCTCTAAAGTCAATTAATCAATTAACCAATCAGTCATTTCTTTGCTTAATAAACACATCAATTAATAAAGGTTTGCAGCAAAAAATTGTTTACGCGAGCAAGACGTGCCAGGTTCTAATTTGCACAAGCACACTGACAGTTTAAACATTTACGTTTGAGAAGAACAGCTAAGAAAGTTGGTAAAGTCAGCAGTCTGGATGGAACGTTTAAAACTAGTTAATGTGTAAAGTCTGCAGTCTGTTGGACATACTTGAGCCAAGCTAAAATATTATTATTATCGCCGCTGTTGTTTATAGAGATTATTATTATAAACGGTCGCCGATGGTTGATGTTGCAGATATGATCGTGATAGCGGCAAGTGTGGTCATCTTATGTCTGGGAACGTACGGAAAAGTCTTCGCCACTTCCGCTCTGCGCGGCTTGCGCTTTTTCCAGATCCTGCGCATGGTCCGGGTCGATAGGAGAGGCGGCTCGTGGAAACTACTTGGCTCCGTGGTCTGGGCTCATCGACAGGTGCGCCAGAAGCGCTTGGCTTTTCAGTGCTAATTTGGCAGTTTGAAAATTGTATCTCATCATGGTGACAGCAACACAAAGCACACAATGTAAAATCAAGCACAAAAAAACAAAACATATACACACAACGCAAGCAGTAAACAAAACAAGAAAAACAGAAAAATACAATAAAAATAGACAACATAAAACGAAAAAAAAACATTAAAAAATGTTCAAGCTAATTACAGCTACAATTTTTTTGGATGCACATCTTTACCAAACGGGTCATGCAAAAAATTTATTGGAGAGTTATTAAATAACCGTAGTCTTTGCAAAGCATTTGTTTTGCGCCTATACATATCAGACGGCCGCCCACTTATAGCTAGACTACACACTCGCCAACTGCACTGCGCAATTTTTTTAACCTTGACCCTAGCTTTAAACCATTGACGCTTTCAACTAAAAATTCGCACACCTGCTACTGATGGTTTGGAAAGCGTTCATGCCAATTTTGGTTTATTTACGCTGTTTTTGAGTTAGTCGCCCGTACATGCGAAAGGGACGGACATACGGACGAGCATGACCCATAATGCAGCCCATTAGGACGCCCACATAACAAGCTAGTGCAAGTCGATTGCGTTGTGTGTTTTTCTAGGAGTTGTTTACGACGGCCTACATCGGATTCCTCGGTCTCATTTTCTCGTCGTTTCTCATCTATCTCGCAGAGAAGGACCGAAATCCTCGAATGTTCGGCACGTACGCTGATGCGCTGTGGTGGGGCGTCGTGAGTAGTATTACTTGCACGTTTCTTCCATTTTTCTTGCAGAAGTCAATTTTGTTACATTTAGATTTACTTCCGCGCCATTGAGTAGATAGGCCTAGTAGATACGTGTTCTCGGTCATAAACTGCAAATTGGCACACCTGACGCCGATGCGCACTAAACGCTGGCTATGCGCAAACGGTCTGTGTTTACATGTAGTCGTTGTCGATGTCCACGTAATGAGAGGTGTGTCGCAAATGACAAAAGCCACCCAGCCCAACTCAGCCTGGCCATCCTTCTGTGTGAGTATGCATATAAATGTGTAAATGTGTAGGTAACGCTGTGCACAGTCGGTTACGGCGATTCGGTTCCGATCACGTGGTCCGGTAAACTCATCGCAGCATTCTGCGCCATTCTCGGCATATCATTCTTCGCCCTGCCCGCCGTGAGTCGAGTCGCTATCCCAACAATTTTTAGTGGTTCAGTTGCCCACCCGCTTATACGATATAAAACAAAGAAATGTTGCAGAAATTAAAGATCCATAGTTCTGCGTTGTTTAATTATTGTCCCTTTTATGTCAAACAGTTTTAAGCTTATGCATACCCGTATCGGCTTCCGTTTAGTAAAATTACTCGTTATGGAGTTCGGACTGATTTTATATCACTCTGCGTTTTTAAAAAGTTTTATAGTCTTCGTGCCTGTTATTGTACAATTGTTTGAGCAACTTTTTGTGATTTATACTGTATTGTTATTGTCGAGGTGCATCTTTTCAACCGCGAGGGGTTCGGTTTCAGTAAATATTTTTGTGTGACTAGTGAGGAACGCAGCCTAAACAAACGTACATATTTTGTAACTCAACTAAAGTTTTGGACGCTAGACGTTTAGCCATCAAGGAAGCACCAAAGTTTATATGTGTATTTAAGTAATGAAACAGCACCAATTTTTGAGTAATTTAGTTTGCTATGACTGGACAGTGTTTTATACATGTTTTCATATCAAAGAAAAACAAAATCATGGATTTGATTTGATTTCCATCAGCAGATTGAGTGATGTGATGTGTTGGTCGGTGATTTTGTTTATCGTCGGTAGTTATTGTAAAACGAAAAAAAATCAAAAACATACTGCAAACGTTTTGCTTTTTATTTTAGGTGCAATCGCGTGATGTGCATTTAGGAGAATAATTTGTTTTGCACGTAACCACCTATCTTAATCAGGCCGTGCGTTTTGATCTTCACTTTTATTTTTGCCAATCTTGCTAAAATGTTTTTGTGCGTGTCTTGTTGTTGATCGCAGGGTATTCTGGGCTCGGGGTTCGCGCTGAAGGTACAGCAGCAGCAGCGTCAGAAGCACTTGACAAGACGCAAGGCTCCTGCAGCGATCCTCTTGCAGTCGCTGTGGCGCTGTTATGCCGCTGACGAACACTCGACCTCAGTCGCTACGTGGAAACCTCATATGAAACCCTGCAAAGTCGTTGGACAAACGTCAGTTCTTCAGCTCTTGGTTGCTTTACAACGAATGTTATTAAATTAACGAACAGCTTCGTCGTTGAGTCATAACATTGCCAACAGAGCGAAAAACGGCGATAAAACAGAGGAGCGGATCTCAACGCAGAACGGGGGGGGAGGGTCGCAGAGCGAGAATGGAACGGTGAGCAGAAATCATGCATAGACGTAGGCTTCAGCGCTCGCAACTCTGCTACAAGTACCATTACGATATTTGCGGGCATTATCCATAAAGACAGGAACACTAAACTGCCAGAGATTACCTATAACGACGTAAACTCAGTTTAGGACATGGATCTGGTGCAGGTTCACTGAAAAAAGAACGTTTGTTCGTGCATGCGGTGTGTACAGCGTCGTCCAGAAGATGAAGCCAAGTTCATCGTTATCATCGTCATCATCATCATCATCATCATGATTGGGGAGGGAGTTTTCCTGAGTAATCCTAAGCATTGAAGCCTACTTCTAGGAGGACCAAGTTCATCGTCGTTTATGAGTCGCCTGTCGACGCGGCGCAAGGACAGTGCGAGCTCGTGGAACTCGTCGCTGACGTCACCGATGGTCGGTCGTCGGCTGGGGCGGGCGCGGCCGAGCATCAGTCCCGGCACGCTGCTCGGTCTCGGCGGCGGTCCGGCGTCCATCGTGGCCGCAGCCGGCGTCAGCGCCTCCACCGGTCAAGACGTGACTGACCTCGACTCAGTCAACGACAGCGAACGGTGAGTCAAACTAACAAACGACGCACACCGCTAACTCAGTCGCCGGAGCCGATCGACTCCTTGGGGGTCGTGGCGATCGACCAATAGCTGGCGGGGCGACGCCTGCCCCCACCACGGGCGTCCGATTTCAGACGATTGTTCGCAACCGTAGCACGAGATATTTTTTATATTTCGGTTTCTGGTTCAGTCTAAGTCAAATTTTCATTTTACACGTGCAAACTGAACAGTAAAGTCGCAATTGCGGCAACGTGCACGTAACGAAAATGCACGGTTACAGCCTCAAAATATGTACGGTATTGCACCAGGGGGCTGGATTGAAAAAGCTTACAACAATCTCCAGTTCTCGTAGCTGAATTTAAAGATAAAAAAAGCGAATAAAGAAAAAAAGGGATTAAAGAGAAAAGGAGAAGAGAAAAATAGGAAGAAAGGTTGGGTAGAAAGTAAAGATCGCACCCCATGGCGGTGAAGTCTAAAAGCAGTCGCCCGTGCGGCGTTGGCAACTGACCATTGCAACCAACCCACGACGGCTCACGTATACACGGCATTGGCGCTGATTTATGCTCCGTCGACACTGACCGATAATCACGTTACGTCGCGACCACTTTACGACAAACTGTGTAGGAGACTACGACTGCACGCAAACTACTCTATCAGCACGCCGTCCTGGCCGCCGAAGTGCGCAATAAACTAATACGAGGTTACTTACTGGCTCTGCCCAGAAACCCGTTGAAACCCATTCAAAGTACTCTGGTAGCCCATGGATGATGTTAAATGAACACGTAACACGTCGAGTAGCAGTAGCAGTTATTATGCCGCCGTCCCAATAGCCCGCATTAAGTGTCAGGCCCGTTCGTCCGTCTGTTTGTCTGTCTGTTCCGCACGGGCTCCTGACTCCAAAATTTAAAAAATGCGTAGAAAACGAATATTGGCGTGAACACTCCCACTCCCAGTGCACAGGCTGTATTGTCAGTAGGCTGGGCTTTTCTGGTTGGTGTTACACGGCATTATCTCTTAGCGCAATTCACTTACAAAGTATTTTATAGCCTACGTTTCTCTAATTTCCATCATATTAAGATTAATTTACGTAGAAAAATATGTCCGCCCAGTGCCGTCATATTATGCGGACGTTCGTTTAAAGATGCGTAAAAATTTGACTTATCAAGCCGCAAAAAATGGCATACAAGTTACTGCTATACTGAAAACGTTCATACTATGGAATTTTGGTTTTTGTAAGTATTTTTTTGTTTTATTTGAGTTAAGTGTCTGTGCGACACATCAGGCAGACAGACAGACGGACGGACGGACAGGCAACACCCGTAATGCGGCCTATTAGGAAGGACACATAAGAAGTGAAAGTGGTTCTCTTTTAAAGTCAGCGGTGCACATAAAATTGGTATATGGCTGCTTGCTCCAGTTCTCGTGTCATAACGTTGTGAGATGCGGAGCTGCGTCGCTGGTGAGGAGTGGCTAGAGGCGGATGTAAGAACGACGCCGACAAGTGTCAGACGATAAATAAGTAACGAAGTCGCAGTACGTCGTCGCTAATTACACGTCCGTGCACTTTCCGTAGTGTTCACACAGTCTGTTCGCGGGAATCAGGCAAGCGAACTTGACGTTTATTGCACGACTAGAAACAGCGAATGTTCACGCTTTCACGTCGCTTTGCATACATGTACAGGGTGCGGCAAAAAAGTGAACCCCTAAAGTTTTTCGCTGTTTTCTCAGCAACCGCTTGGAATTTTAAATTGAAATTTCACAGATTTACTTATTTAAACCTTCTACATCTAACTGTAAAGTAAAATTTGATTCTGTTGAAAAACGACAAAGTTACAGACTTTTTAGCATGACCGCCTACCGATTTTTTAGCATTCAAAAATGTTCCGGCTACAACACCAATTTAATAACATCGTTGAAACAACATAGTTGAATAATAATCAAATGCCAGAATTCCATTGTCACTGTGAATGTTCGAAGTGTTCACCACTAGCTCCAAGCAACAACACCAGCCTTCAGTCGCCTTATTTGAGAAATCTTTTACAGCCTTGTCGATCGGTCCATGTGGCAGGTTGCCCCAGATAACCTGAAGCGCTTCCTTGAGTTCGGCGCTTGTTTTCAGCTTTGTCTTAAGCTTGCAGTAAGCCTCCAACATTGCACCCTATACGTGATAGTCCATTGGGTTTATATTCGACGAATTTGGAGACCATTGGTCTTTTGTGATGAAATTTGGACAGCTGGCCGGCAGCCAGTTCTGTGCGCTGCGCGGCGTTGCACGCTGTGTGTGCTGACGCGCCCGGCGCGCCGTTCTGCTTCAAGATGAATCCGGTGGGCAGCCGGCGATTGCTTTAAAGGAACGATAATTTAGTGATAATTCATAAACAATAAAAATTGCTGTTTATTAAAACGTTACTGTGACGTCATCGGCAGTAACGTGTAACCAGTTTTTGAAAATTAAATAGCATTTTTAGCATGAACATTTTTGAATGCTAAAAAATAGGTAGACGGTAATGTTAAAAAGTCTATAACTTCGTCGTTTTTCAACAGAATCACATTTTACTTGGCAATTAAATGTAGAAGGTTTCAGTAAATAAAGGTGTGTAATTTCATATCAAAATCCCAAACGGCTGCTGAGAAAATGGCAAACAGTTTTGGGGTTCACTTTTTCTGCCGCACCCTGTATATAGAGCCTAAGTGTGTGGTGATTAGTCTAGAACGGGGCTGGGAAAAATTAGGTTTGGGGGAAAAGTATTAAAATACTTTCCAAAGTTTTTAATCT
>Ga0209367_1008558_pt1 | contig 13978 bp, 6 predicted proteins | sample WorMetLIZISLAND2_FD_187412 | JGI IMG/M metagenome (GOLD analysis project Ga0209367, IMG submission 187412) | Marine gutless worms symbiont microbial communities from Max Planck institute for Marine Microbiology, Germany - Olavius geniculatus... ... | reverse complement strand
GCCGTTGACCGCTACCTTTATGCCTGGGTGAGGACTGGTGAAGGACTAGCGCCCCGCCGGTTTTCAAGCCAGAATTTCTATGTTCCCGGGGTAAAGCTCCGCTACAGTTCCCCGAGCGAGCGGAGTTGTTGTCTCCGTAAAAGTTCTAATGAATTATCAAGCACACAATAAACCAAAATTTGATTCATTCAACAGAATTATAAGTTTAACTTGCTTCCAAATTATCAGAATTTATGTCCAAAGTGTACACAGTGGCTTAGACGTGATGTAGGGGCGTCATTTGGGGGGAAGACTGAAAGGGTCTACGGACCCCAAGGATTTACGATTTTAGTTTTTTTGCTGTAAATTGTATTTTTAAAATAGTGTTACTGCTGCGAAAACAATACGTTACGCAGACTTAGAACCCCAAGGATCACCAAGACCCCAACAATTTACTGAAATGACGCCCCTGGCAAACGCCACTGCTGACAGTGGCATTAACAATCAACTGATCAAAATGCACAGCACTCATTCATGGAAATATATGTTTTAAGCTCATTAATCAGTTATTTTGTTGTCTGCTGTTTTCAGCGTACAAAATTATTAAATCGCATGGTGTCTTTTGTGGAACTGATAATGCATAAGTGAGCAATCTGATACTGATAATCACTGTGTACTGTAACAATTCGGAGCATCTACGTTTTGCACGGTATTGCATTAACATAAATTATGTGAGGTGGACAGTGAGTGTGCTTTACATATTTCTATCGCCTTGGCTAGCTATAGGCTAAAAATTGTCGAATTTTGTGTAGAATAAAGATTTGACAAAGTTCTGATAAAAACAAGTTTGGTTATTTTTTGGCACACCCTGCAGTCATGCTTACGCGATGTTCAGTGCTTGCCATTTGAGGCGATCGATTTTTCGATCGCTCCAGCTATACTCGCTGGCCACACTCAGCAATTTTTGGTTGCCGGAGTGGAGCGGATTTCCGATCTAATTAATTTTCAAGTCATCGTAAATATTAGCAGGTGCACGATACCACCACCACCTTATGAAACTCTAAATGCATGCCACTCGTTTTCTACCATTTGTTTTTTTTTTGTTCATACCGGTTAAGCGTTCATCACTGGGCGTGATTGGTGACATAGGCATACGTCTTAACATTCTACAGTCACTAAGTTCACAGTCATAATCGATCCATTATCGATTGCTTACCCTGCACGGCGCATCGTTTTTTTAATCGGCTCTCATTGTCGAAATTAATGGCAAGCACTGCGGTGTCCCGTGTAGGTCCTAACAGGCTATAGCCACCTCCACTTGCGTATTTATCTGCTTGTAACAACAGCCTATATAATAGCCTACAATAGCTATATAATAGCTGGACGTTTCAGATACTAACCGTCTGGCTGGATTGATTGTTTATTGCTAGGCCCCTTCTATCATGCGTAAAATTTTGCGGACAAAAATTCTTCTGGTACTGAACGTGTCTTTGTTATTTACTATAGGCCTACCATTCGATTACTATATAGATCTACGATATCTGAAGTTTAACGTGGCATGTGCGCTCAAAAACTTAGTTCAGCTAGCAACTGTGGTAACTCGTGAATGAAAAAGTATTAACAGAACGAGAACTTGACTGAAACAGTCGGAGAGGCAAACCATTACCGAAATGTTTTATTTCACAGCATTAAACTGCAATAGGCCCTACAGTTGCGAATATAGGCTCATCGCGAAAACCGTTTGCTGGATTGTGTAAACACCCTATTACTGGCCCACTGGCCAGTGTCGCGCTGATTCTAGGCCTATTAATTGAAATGGAATGAGTAACAGCCACTGCCACCATAATAATGTAGGCCTAGGCTTCTAATGTTGGCCACTATCGAGACTACTAGCGAAAATAGTTTACGGTTACTGTATGATTAAGATTAGGGTTAATTAGTTACAGTTTTGCCATTCGAAACAGGTTCTGATTTGCACTTCGGTTTCTAAAGGCGTGAACAGAGCAGCAGAAATGAAATGACATGAAATGAAAGCCGCGCGGTACTTAAGTGTCGTCCTTAAATGAAGTCAAGCTCCGCGAGTGGGAGGAGAGTTCACATTATTGTGACGGCGTGTGACGTAGGGAGGGGACGGGTAAAAGTATCCTGGGGAAGGCACAATGGACAGCCAATTCACGACGTCGACTCGCGTTATGTGACAGGACGAGTAAGCTTAAAACATTTCGAAACACTGTACTTAGTCACACACGTTGCACTTAAGTTGACAGTCCAGTAGATAATTTTGATTGCGGATATATTATGTCATAATTTAGATCGACTGAAACTATGCTACGCTAAATGCCGGGTGATCGAGGGTTAGGGGGTTAAAAGTGTCAAATCTTATGGCGGCCCAGGGCACTGTGACGAAATATGATAAAGGGGAGTTTTTTTCTCAAAATTGCATGACGTCACATATGGACGACCCGTTGATCACGGCTGTCCGACATGACCTATGCCAATCATTGAAGATAATAGGTTAACGCCTTATTAGGCCTTGTTGTACACAGATAAGTTATTCATGAATTGCAGCAGCGCGGCGCTGGCAACCTTGTCGTTTATCACATTCAGTATTGTTTCAATGCCCGCAGGTGGTCCAATTATCGAAACGACTTCACCGGTGCTTGAGTCGGGTTGCACGGTGGGTGGTAAGTTGGCAACGGAAACGAGTGTCGGCACACATCACAACTGTGTCGACAACTTTTAGCAAACACGCGATAAGCCGCGTGGCCGACTATACGCTATTACCGCGCCTTAACTAATGGTAAATTAAATTCACAACATTTCGCATTTGCATTTACGGCGAAAACCAGTTCAAGCGACAAACGACACTGAGCACTCTACAATGAGTCGACTCAATTGACAGGCCTAGGCTATCCTCTTTCATTGACCTACCGCACCGTTGTTTATTGGCGTGGAACGTAGCGACTGTGATGTTGTAGGCCTACTATTTAGACGCGAATTTCTACGCGGTCCGACATGAATGCCTGTTAACTTGAATAATTCCGGCGGTTGGCAGGATTTGGGCGGCTCGACGACGGATGGCGTTAACAGCGATCATGGCTACAGAGGTGCTGCTATGGACTCGATGAAAGCGGTATGTACAACCTACCTGGGCGCTAGCGTTGTCAGGTAAACAGGTGAGCAGATTAGTCATGCCCAGGCCTACTAACGGTGCATTGACGTCACGTTACATTAACGTCACATCTTACCACTCACAGACAAAACGTTTGGTCGTTTCATTTTTTCTTTATCTAGTTTCGGTGTGTCATTAGTCAGTAGTTACTGCGAACAAATGGCTAAGGTGACTTTTGCATGAGCGGTAGGCTTGTGATAGGCCTACTGCTGAAAATCCATGCGTAGAGTTCGTATGTGCCAGACTGCTGCAAGCGTAAAGGTAAGACTTCGCGGTCACTTAGTGCAGCTGGTTTTTTAGCCGACCGTACTTAAGTAACGGTCGAGCTATTGGCATGATTGTCGTCCGTCTGTCTCTCTGTGTCGGATGTACCGGTTGTACCCTGGCCAACAGGTAGGTCATAGGGGAAAACTTTTTGCACAAATAATTAGCCTTGTGTGTGAAACTTGAGCATGCAAATTTTTAGTTATCTACTGCAAGGGAAACATTTTCAAATTGTGGGTTAAATGGACGGGGTAGGAAATTCCACGGAAAACTGGTTATATCTCGGAAATGGTGAGAGATAGGCCAAGGTTACTGTTAATCACTAATAGGAAGTGCCATATGCCCTTTCAGATAAAATGAAAATCATCGACCTTGGATGACCTTGAAGGTCACTAACAACCTGTATGGTCGGCTATCCTAGCGACAGCTGGGCTTTCTCGTCTAGCTATTGGCTTGAACAGTGTTTTTTATTGTTGAGTGTTGACGGACGTCCAAACAGTCGGTGACATGTTATCGTTACTTTCTGTAGTCCTACAGGGGAAGTTCGTACGGTGAAGGAGATGGTCACTGAAAAAGCTGCTCGTATCATTGTTTTATACCTGGAAACTGAGTTCACTTGTGCTCTCTCTGGTACTTTAACCACCCTAGAAACCAGGGTCACTAAAGTAATGACAGCGAGAGCAATTCGATCAGATTCAGAACCTTTACAGTTCGTCTGAATTCACATTTATGCAGCAGCGATTTATCGGAGAAAAAACAGGAACGAACGGTTATGGGAGCAGTCAGAAAAACTAAGAAAGGAAAGAAGGGCGGAAACTAGAAAAAAAATTGAAAAGAAAAAAAAATCCAAGCAATCCAGATATCTGTGAAATCAGTCCGCAAGGCAGTCAGAAAAACTGTTGCACGATGAAGGATCGGACTTTAGTCGCGTCCGTCACGCTGTTCTTGACGGTTGGCCTAAGTGACGCAGCTCCTGGCTTTACCACCTATTTTACCACCTATGTCTGTAGAACAGACATTGAACTTGGCGCCAAGGATTGACATGGGCTCATTACAGATCAGGGTGGAGAGCAGTTTCTATACGGCCTCTCGGCGTAATACCGATAACTAGTGATTGTTTTCGCTTATGTGCCGCCGCGTCCCTGTTGTGCGGCATAATAGCTAAATTTCTAGGATGCATTTACGTTAGCCCACAGAATGCTGAAATATTCTGGTCTAACTGCTCTGGCCGTTGCCGTAATACAGGCCACCCTGCAGCGTGTCGTCACGTATATGTTTCATTAAGTTACTGCAGTTATTTTACCTGCATGTGTTACTTGCTGTCTGTCATGGCCCTCGGGGTATAAACTGCTCTTGCTTGTCTTTGTTACGGCACAATGCAAAGTATACGCCATAACCTGCCTAATGTTGCGACATTACTCATTTTGTTTTTAGTCGACCGTGCTTAAGTAACGTTCAAGCTCTTGTCATGGTTGTCGTCCGTCTGTCGTCCGTCCGTCTGTAATTGTGGCTAACAGGTATAGGCATATGGGAAAACTTTTTACACGTATAATTAGCTATGTGTTCTAAACTCGGGCATGCAAAATTTCAGCCATCTAAACCGAAGAAAACATTTTCAAATTGGGAATTAGATAACGGGGGTAGTAAAAATGTGCGTTTTCAAAGGAAAACTGGCCCTATCTCAAAAACGGTGAAAGATAGGGCCTAGGTTGCTATTGGTCATTAATAGGAAGTCGAATATAGGCTTTCAAATGACATGAAAATCATCGACCTTTGATGTCCTTGAAGGTCACTGACAACCAGTACGGTTGGCTGTCCTAGTGACACCTGGGCTTTTTGTTGTGTAAAATGTACACATTGTCTTTCTCTCTTCTTTTTCTTCCCTTTTCCCATAGAACCAACGATTATTTGTTTCATATGAAGCAACCAAAAACCTCGATAGAGATGAAAAGAATGGCAAGACATCCTTTACCGGTACTATAGGCTACTGCGTTTCATTTAATTGAGAAAAGGGTAGGCAGTAGGCACCGGCCATTTAGAACTATTGATGGTCACTCATAAATGGTGTTAAATTGCTGTCCACGCTGAGTTTGTATGCTTTGACGTTGACCGGCGTTGACGTTCTATTGACGTTCGTGCATTAAGACGTTCTTTTCAATCCACTGATGACTGGTACGGCTATAGTTGCACACCATTGACGCGTTCTGTTCAGTCTCAATCGTTGAATCGGTTAAGTCGTGTGCTTGATTTTGCTCCTCTCTCGTAAGGCATTTCGACTGCTTGCTGTTGGCCACCTTTCTGCACTTTTAAATATAAAGCAGCTTGTAACAAGTTGTTATTTCGTTTGCTGACTTCTGTTCTGTTCTGTTTGAATCATCGGATCAGATCATTGCAAGGCTTACTTTTGTTGATATTTTACTACGCTAAAAGGCGTTTTTGTCGCATTTTGTAGTTTGACAGGATTAAAGTTTGCTTTGCCACTGAAATCGACTTAACACATTTGAAGCTGATGGAATAGCGATTCGTCAGTTTTAGGAGCATGTTGAATTTTTAAAAATATTCCGTTATTATTGTATTGGTGTACATTATATTTAGCAGTGGTGCATGGGTGGCCTTGACAAGTTGACAGTAGGCTGCGGTACGTGTAATTTACCGCTACCTGTATGCTCGGCAATGTGTAGGATTTGACACGCCTCGGTACGGTACAGTACGTAGGCTCACCTGACTGGAGTGCTTGACAATCTTCCGTACCGGTATAGGCCTATGTGTACGAACAATTTGCTGAGCAGCGTGAATGTGTGGCATAGCCTGATACGTGACGCAGCTAGAATGCACTTAGTCTGTAACAGCCAGCGATGAGATTGTACTTTAGTCTCACTCTCAGCTGTGCAGTAAAATACAATTAAACTGCAATAAAACCAACTGCATGGAAATCAAACGGTCGCTACGTCGACTCCATACCCGACAATCATTTTATCACAGAGCAAATATACACACTTGTGGGGAACTTGTGTTTCGTTGTAGGGGTTCGCATATTTGCAACTCTCCTGCAACATAGTGCATTACAACGGCAGGTGAGTCTTGAGGGCTTTACGAAAAGCCAGAGCAGTATTAATGTTGTTCCTGATGTGGGAGGAATCTTGTTTTAAATCTTTTTTCGACCAAGTTGTGCGTCACAAAGCAACGGTGCTCATCTATGCCATCTGAGCGTCGCTTAAGTACGATACCGCACTGTCTGGAGTGGTATGCGCAGAAACTCTGGCAGTGCGGTATTTAAACTATTATTCGTTCTCTGGAATTCTTCTTCGTGCGTAAGCCTGGTTTTGAGAGTGCTTGATGTGTGTGAACTCTGCAGGACGACGCGTTGCAGTTCTTCAAGGAAGAGGCGGAGGAAGGTGTCGCCGTCTACAATGTCTACCTCAAGAAAGTTCACTATCATACGTCGCTCAATGACGTGAGTTCATGCTCGTGACCGTTTAATTCGCCAAAGCACTGTAGGGCCCGTTGACATAAAGCTAATAAGAAAAAAATCATTTCAAACATTATCAAATTTATCCTTAAGGGCGCGTAAATTCATACCTGGCTGTCTTCTTCGCCGTGACGGGGGGAACGGGGGCGAACAGTTGCCCCCTTTCCAATTTTTAGCTGTCGGCAAAAATGTCGGAACATCTTATTGTTCGAAAATTGTCATCCAGAAGTGCAAAATTCGGGCACGAAAAACCTCATTTCGGGAAAATTTAGAAACGTAATCGAAAATTCCAAGTACCGATAATCTGCACTGTCGGAATATTACAACTTTTTGCCCCGGCTACTTTTCTAACCCCGCGGCGCCGATGGAAGCTCGTTTCACGGGATATCGGGCGCCATGATACAGAAATGTTTGCTTTATGACACAAATATATTGCAGTACTTGCAACGTATATGAGCTGATGATGGTTTCCAAAGGCGCGTACAGAGCGACGGAACTGAACTGAACTGAACTGACATGGTATAGTTTTTAACGCGCATTAGTTGACGTGTACGTGTGCCTAGCCACGTAGTCACCGACATCGTTAGACGGTGCCTACTGTAATGCATTACTGCTTGCCCATTGGTCAGTTCGTCAGAAAGTAAGCTATGTCAATTCATTTCAGTTGAGTTACGTTGCTATCTGCTCGTCTTAATGATAAATCATACCCAGCTCGCACCAGTACACACGGAACTTTCGGCTGCAGTCGTTTGCGTCATACAGTCCAAATTCCATTACGCCGACTTCGCGACTTTCACCGAAACTTCCTGGTTTCATGATTTGTCACCGTTTGTGTCCACGACTGTCATGATATGTGTCTGCGACTTTCCCCGCGGGGAAGTTTCAGTGAAAGTCAGCGTAGTGGAATTTGGGCTTAAAGCAAACGACGGTGTAGTCTGTGCGATCCGTGCGTGGTTCTAGTACCACGCCGCACTGTTTGGAGTGGTATAAACTCGTATTGCGTACTCGCTTATCCATTGCAGCAGTGTTGTAACTAATACGTGCAGGTGTTTGTGGACGTTGGATCGCCGGGTGGTGGTGCGCTGGATGACAGGAAGGCGCACCTGCAGTGGAGATTGGAAGAACATAGAGTGATTCGTGCTGGGACGCTGAGCCGTCTGATTGCTGCTATGAGCGACCGGTCAGGCGAGCTCGATTCAAACCACGTCAACATTCTGCTAGCCACCTACCGAACCTTCACTACCCCCTACAACCTACTCTCAGAAATCATCAACAGGTGATTACTTGATACAGCGGACATTGCACGATACGTAATACACGGGGAAGATTGTGGGCCAAATCGGAAATTGGGCACGAGGTTAGCTCACGGTTTTTAATGAAATTGTGGTCAGTTAACCAAATTTTGAATAGGCAGGCCACTAGCGCTTTCAGTGTCCCAACACAACAACAACAACAACAACAAAACAGCACATGTAATAGTAATAACGAATTACGCTGATCGAGACACTTAGTCGCAAAACTACAACTTCATGCTCAGTTAACGACAGTCAGCTGAGTCGACGAATGCCACGGTCCAAAGGAGCGCCTGAACAGCTCTGACTTGGGCTGTACTGGAACTGACAGTGAGTGAGCAGTGGTCTAATGTGAGAGTTCCAGACCTCCAGTGCAACAGGAGCCAAATCGCGGTCAGCAGTTGTGCCACGTTGAGTAGGCTATACACACAGGAGTCACTGATGCGTGGTCGCCTGCATGGGAGTGTATGCTTCGTAATGCCTGCAATGCAACGCTAAGTTACAATGACGTGACTCTATAGTGGGCGCGGCATTAGAGTGGTCTATGCTGTATGTGTATTTCTAGCACGAAAAGGAAATCCTTTTACGGGCACACCTCACTTAAGCCACGCCTTTTAACTGTCAGTCTATATTATGCGGTCTCTGGCAAAGCGGTATTATGTTCTAAGATTGTTCCAATTATGGGCGGCTACAACTATGTAACTGCACATTTTCAATGATCATCTTACTCTTTCACGATAGGACCGGCCCATTTAGCTATAAGTTTCTACTGTATGTTGTGAGTAGTACCGTCTGAGGATTTATACGTTTATACAGAATACATAAAATATAAATAATAAAAAAACATTCCGCTTGTAAAATGGTCAATTCCAGCACCAACGGTTCCCAAAGGCTCGCTTTTGGTGACCTAGTCTAACCTGAAGTAATTCTGGAACAACTGGAGTGTGTTTACCTGTGTCGGGTGGCAGGCAACATTGTGATCCAGTTGTATAGAATGGTTGGCTGTGAAACTTGGACATTGTATCGACGCCACCTCAGAGTTCTGGAAGACTACCACATCAAGTCTGTGCGGAAAATCCTTGGTCTTCACTGGTGGAACAAGGTTCCACATGTTGAGATACGACCAAGGGCCACTACATGGAACATTTAATCATGCAGCGCCAGCTGAGATAGGTCGGCCATGTCATCCGGGTGCAGTCTAACCGACTCCCGCGCCGTATTCTATACTCAAGAGTTGCAGCAGCGACAGCGAGCTGCTGGAGATCAGAAGAAGCGCTTCTCTGATCAACCGAAGGCAACATTGATGAAGTGCTCACTTCCTTCTGCTCAGCTGGAGACACTGGCGGCCGACAGAGAAGAGTGGCGGTAGGTGTGTGATGAGGACTTGGCGGCCTTCGACATCAACTATGACCATGAGGCAGACGCTCGTCGACACACGGTCACAAACGTTCCTGCAACCAGCCCTCACTGCTACATCTGCGACAGAGTCTGTGCATCCGATTTTGGACTGAGGAGTCATCTCCGGTGCCATCGCCCGTCATTGACCAGCAGGCCCGTTGAGAGGGTGGGGTAAGAGGGTACGCTACCCCGGGCCCCGCGACGTTTGGGGGTCTCGCCGTCAGCCAGAAATATAAAGTACGCCAGAGTGTACCACTTTGAAAAGAAAAATTTGATTTTTTTTTCGTAGGGGCCCCTTGAAAATGTTTGGGGCCCCGGGAGAATGTTTCCCCGGGCCCCGCTGTGGCTCTCGACTGGCCTGTTGACTAGTTAGCACAGCGTCATCGTCGCTCACGACGGACAGCAACAAGCAGCAAGGAAGGTCTCATGCGGCAAGTGACGCTGTGAGATGGGTTTTCTGTGGCAAGCTATGCACACCCTCTAGCTATTTTCAGTCTTTAATTTTATCTGGGATAGCACCAGAAGTATCAATGCAGTATTCAACGACGGTTTGCTATTGCAATGTTGCGCAGGTATTTGACGGTTGGCAGAGACCAGGCCTTGCAGCAACAGTCTCGTGAATCATGTCAGCAGTAAGTAGCAGTTTTTTTGTACATCGTGTCTCAAAAAATTGTGCCAAAATAACTGCTTGAAACACTAGCAAATTGTAATAATTTTCGACATGAAACATCATGAAAAAACTTGACGCTACCCAGTATGAATTCATTGTTGTAAACAGCCGAAATACGATTTCTACATTTTACAAGGTAGTGTAGCGACATTATCAAAGTGAGATAATCAAAACTATAGTCTTATAGGCCAAGTTTTTTGGTATTGCTTATCAATATTTATTAAAATTGGCCAATGTTTCGTGGAGTTATTCAAAAAATACCACTGGCACTGTTTTTCTAAGACACGGGACATTTGCTAAATTCTTCAATTATGTAGCACACTATGAACAGCACACACATCACATGTAACAATGGCGTGACAGTCTAGCTAGTGTTTGCATTGCGCGCAGGTCTCTGAGGACAGTGCTGTCTGTGTGGTTGGAAACTTATCCCGAAGACTTCAGAGAACCGCCCGAGTACTCGACCCTGAGCACGCTGCTGCAGTTTGCTCTGTGTAACGCCTTCAACAACGATTTGGCGCAGAAAGCGCGTGATCAGCTCCTAGCATTCCGTGAACGTGACAGTACAGATCCCATCAGTTCCGGCCTTGGTATCTGCTTAAATTGCGTCTTGTTATATTTAGCAACAGATCTGTGTGTGCTATAATTTAACTGACATTTAATATAAACTTGTTCTTGTTGCAGTTACGTCTTTGGTGGTGTCGGTAGCTGCAACCTTTGACTGCTGTTACAATGCCCTGTATTTGGTAGAAAAATGGTCAGCATGACTGCCTTGCTGGTTTATTGGTAACGCTTCAATTGTTACCAGCATAGGTTTTGGTTAAAATCTGCCATGTTGTCAGATAATTTGGATTTTCTGGGCGTGGCCGTCTTAATAGTAAGTTTGTCCGTCCGTCCATCTGCCCATTACTCTGTCCATAAGGGCTCGTAACTTGAACTACCATGATTGGTGGGAACGTTTCCTAAAACAGGAGTTACCCACCTTACCGTTGTGCAGTTTTTCAGCTCAAAAAGTTACGTTCAAGGTTAGGGTTGGGGTGTGCAGTGTATAGCTAGCCGGATGGTTGCATAGTATGTCAGCACTGGCCGATCGACATCTCTGCTTGTTAAATCTGACGTTATTTTCCTTGCAAAAGTAAAAAAATATTGTCATTGATGACGCCTTCTGCTTATAGTACATGTTCTCTAGAACTCGTCATTTATGGGGTGGAGAAGTTTTTTTTAACTTCGTCACATTTTTCAAATCTGCAAATAACGTTTCTGTTTGTTTTGCAATAGCTATATACTGAAATATTCGCAAATTATTGTTTTATTATTGTGAGATGTGTGCACTAATCAGTGTTATTGCATTGTGTTTTGCAGTTGATGATTTGGTGAAGAATTACCGGCTGTCGATACTGAAAGCAGTCAAACGTTCTCGTACCAATCCTCGTCTAAGACGCAAGCTGCGGCCGCCAGTCGATATTCTCAACATTGATGCTAGACTGTTTGCCGAGCAGCTTACCTTTATCGACGCAGTGAGTGCTTCCTACGCTTTACTGTAGCATATACATGTGTTGACATCACATACAGAAGTCGATTATTGTGTTTGTTTAGTAGCAAAATGAATGACTGTTTAATGTATAATTTATACTGTTAAACGTACGCTGTTTTGAAACATTTCTTTTTTGCTGTTTACTATCCACGATGCATTAGAACTTCTGTGCTTCTGCACTGTAAAAATTTGGGCAAATTATATGGTAAAATTTGCCATAATTGTAATGTAATCGTTTCCAAATGAAATTTATTATTACTTGACATTTTTCTGTTTCACCGATTTGCCTATAGGCAGCTATGGTGTCTGCTGAGATTGGTGACTGTCTGTGGATAGGTAAACCATATTGGTATATAACCAACACCAAGGCAACCGAGCCCTTCATCTTTCAGGGTTAGGTAAACCAAGTACCAGCCTTTCTGATTGGGGTTGAGGCGGGTGTGTTCACCAGGTATCGATGTGTGATCCATATGGCAGGTGACGCTCCGTGGCTTTGAGATGGGTTTCCCGCGAAGAGTTTTACTGTTTAAACCTTCAAATCTTTAAACCACACCTCCACACCAGATTTGAACGGAAGTATTTGACGTGTTATATCAGGAGCTATTCAAGAACGTTGTTGCTCATCACTGCCTGGGAGCAGTTTGGTCGCGCCGTGCTGACAGAAAGCATCCGGTCCAGCCGGTGTCCGTACTGGCAACCGTCGACCAGTTCAACGCCATCTCATTCCGCGTCATCGCAACCATCCTCAAGTCGCCACTCAGCATGCCTGATGAACGTGCTGAAGTCGTGGAAAAGTGGATCGACATTGCACAGGTAGGATTTGCTTCTCTTCGAGTATTGCAAGCGTCTTTACTGAGTATTGATCTGCTCAATTTGATTTCTGCTGTTGGTTCTTTTCTGTTGTAAGAAAGTGATTGCCTGAAAAGAATTATGCATTAATTCACTGAAATGACCAACATACAATACAGTAGGCATATATAGTCGTTTATTAAAATCTATTGTAGGATGCAGAGCACACATGAAATGGATTACACAATTAAAATATTCAAATGATTATACAAATACAGGTACATAAAAATTTAAAAAAAACAATTTCAGAAAGAGTTTGTGTACAGTATTGCTCACTTGATCTGTTTGTCAGATAATTTAATAGTTGTTTCATAGTTGATGGCTTTGCTTTTTTATTTTTCTAATTCACTGGTTTACTGTTTGGTTCTGGCAATTTCTGTGCAGACAGAGCTTGCTACCTACACTTTTTATTTTTACGTGCTAATTTTTCATTCGGTTGTATTATATTTATTCCTGTAATTACAGGAATGTCGATTGTTGAAAAACTTCTCAGCATTGAAGGCCATTATATCAGCATTGCAGTCACACAGCGTCTTTAGGTTATTGAGAGTCTGGCAGTGCGTTGCAAGGTGACTGTTGTTTTTGGTTATTTTTTACTCGTCGTTTTTTATGTATGATTTGATATGCTAACATTGGTATAATAATACCAGCTTCTGTCAACCACCCTATTTCCGAAATGACCTATACTGTGTCGGGCGGACGTTAAACCCTACTTACTCACTCATTCTTTCACTCTGTCAGTCACACTTTGTGGAATCTTTGTGCATTTAGAAAAATGTAGGAAAAGCAAATCACACGGTCTGATAAAATATTTTAGCTAGTACCAACTCAAGGGCTTTCAAGCTGATATTGTTAAAAACGAAGCTTTGTCTATGCCTGATAATTGCGTGTATCATTCACAACTCGGTTCCGTTATCAGTGGCATCATTTCAGGAAATCATTGGGGGTCTCAATTATTCGTGGGGTCTCAGTCTACGGAACATATTGTTCTTGCAGCAGTGACGTCGTTTCAAAGGTACAATTTACAGGGAAAAATTGAAATCATAAATTTTTGCCATTCCTTTGGGGGTCCGTGGACCCCTCTAGCCTTCCCCCTGTTTGTTATATACAGGGTGTTCCAAAAAAATGGATACCCAATTTTGTCTTTGGGATAACTTCGGTAATTCAGCACCAATTTTAACCATTTTTTCACTGTTACAAGCAGAAATTTATGGCGCGTAAAGGTGAAGTTCTTCCATCCACCGCACCTTTATTGTGTGACCACATTACCTAGCAAAACAAACACTGTCAAAGCTACAGTGGTCTCGGAGAACAGGCAACACATAAAGATATCAATTTCGTAGCATAAAAT